>Ga0181465_100797_pt1 | contig 10988 bp, 10 predicted proteins | sample InSIn3gowninarea_FD_119076 | JGI IMG/M metagenome (GOLD analysis project Ga0181465, IMG submission 119076) | Clean room microbial communities from NASA Spacecraft Assembly Facility at Jet Propulsion Laboratory, Pasadena, California, USA -... ... | reverse complement strand
CAATGATATTGAAGCTATGAGTATCCAGATTTCTTAAATAGTGATGGAGATTTCATTGAGTTTGATTCTTATTTAGTTCCTGAATCTGATCTAGAAGAAGGAGCGTTAAGAATGTTAGAAGTGGATAACAGAGTTATTCTTCCTGAAATTACACACACAAGATTTATACTTACTGCTGCAGATGAACTGAGGACCTTTAGCAAGTACCTCTTAACGTCTATACACTATCAAATTCCGGGGACACCCTAAAGACCTTTTAACTAAACGTTCATCTCAAAAGGTTAAACGTGGCTATGTTAATCACCATAGGTATAGTAATATCAAAAGGTATATACGAAAGTTAAATGGGTTATCGCGGATCTAAATCACCTAGTTACCTTATTTGGTTACCCTACAATCTTGTAACTCACGCTACAGCAGCAAGGTAAGATTGCTAGGCTACATCATCTCCGCAGAGAGTTAGGGTGTAGTAGGTTGTAAAAGAGCAACGAGTAGACGGTAGTGGTCTATAATAGTAAAAAGAGGGTTACACTCAACTATTCTAGATTAAGGTATACCCTAGTCGACCTACTAATAGGTCGTTGGGTTTATAGCTATGCCTACAATCTAACTATTTTAACTATTACCTTGTCAATAGGACGGGGCAAATGCTTATAGTACTTGGCAGTGGTACATTTGGCTACAGTTTTTGAATAAAATGAAACTAGAAACTAGATTTTTAGATAATGGTAAAGTAAGCTCTCGATTAACTGTTTTTTGCTCTCCTAGTGATAAATGTTCTGGCTACCCAAGACCACGTAATCTAGTTTCTGCCCTTAAATACAGTAAATCTATCTATATTAAAAAAGATGTTACAGGAGTACTATACAATTTTCCTAGCATAACATCATTAGTTAAATACTTTGATAGCATAAATAGTAACGCTAACCGTAATAAGATAGCTAGTTGTTTAAATACCTAGAGTCTTATTCAGGTTACACTTACTATACTGGTATAAGCTAAACATTACCAAACTATCCATATTGGGTGATTACCAGCTTATAACTAAGAGAGTGCCAACAAAGTAATATAAGAATAAAATAGTTAGATAATGGTAAAATAAACTTTCGGTTATCCATTCATTCGCAATACCAGCATTAGGGGTAAAATGTGATGCTTACCCAGGGAGATTAAACCAATTTTCTGTTCTTATTAACAGATTAGGAACATTTTATGGTCTTATTATGAACAATGGCCAAAACTGTAGTGAACCTATGGTTATAAATCATCAAATTGACGGGAAACCCCTAAAGAAATCTTAACTAAGTAAGCATGGTAACATAGCTTATGGCACAGGTAATGACTCGTGGTATAGTAAAATCAAGATTTATAGTTTAATGGGCAATCCGCAGCCAAGTACCAAAAATAAAACATTTGGTATGCAGTTCATCGACTAAACGGTGGTTGGTATTATTAAGAATAATAATGCTTAAGATATAGTCAGCCCCCTCCTGAAAAGGTGCAGAAAAATATAAGTATTTTTTATATTTTTTGTTAAATAGATATATATTCATTAGGTTAATTGTATTTAGGGATTTCTACAATAGTCTGCTAGACTATTTTAATGTAATAGTAAAATTATAATAGAAAAATATGCTACTTGTATTTGTTTTTATAGTTATTAAAAAAAAAAGAACGACGATTGTAGTGTTTGCATCATATGATGAACAAAAGTTTATTTAATAATAATTCCATTTTTGATGAACCTATTCGTTCAATAGCTGTTATATCTTATACTAGATATTATAGTACAATAAGATTTTTTAGTTCAATAAAACCTTTGGCAAAAAGTGAAGAGTCTTTAGTGCTAGATTGTATTAATAAGGAAAAACCAGGTAATGCATCTATTATTAATAAAATATTGTTAAATCAAAATTTATCTGTTACCGACACTAAATTAGAAGAATTATTAAAAGTTAAAGGTGTTGAATTAGATCTTCCTATATCTACGACAAGAGATAAACGATTATTGGACGAATTAACAGGTAAATCTCCATACAAAGGTTTTTCTGGTGTATATATCTTTATACATAAAAGTACAGGAAGTAAATATGTAGGTTCATCTAATTTATTGAGACGTAGAATGGATTACTATTTTAAAGGTACTTTTCCTTTAGCCCTCCCACGGCTAGCAGTGGGGGGCCGCGGAGCTGGTGGTAAGTTTTTACCTTTACTTCACAAAGAAGGGCTAAAAGCTTTTAAACTTTTTATATTTAAATTAGATAGATATATATTTAGTTATAGAGATGCCTTAATCTTAGAACAATATTACTTATTGAATAAAGAATTTAACTTGAATACATTAAGAATTGTTAATGCAGGATCTTCAAAAGGTAATCCTATATATGTTTATGATTTAACATGTAGTACTCTTTATTATCATGCAAAATCTAGTATTGAATTAAAAAAAGTATTAAAAGTACATCCTATAACTAGTAAAAAGTATGTAGATTCTAAAATGCCGTACCTTAATAGATTCTTGTTATTAAGCTATACTATCCCTACTGCTTTAAAAAGCAATATTCCAGTGGATAAATTAGTAGATAGTATGAAACAAGAAAGAAAGGATATGTACAGATTAGGAACTCGTAGAAGTATTCCAGTAAAATTAGAAATAAAAGAGGGAAATACCTTTGTAAATTCAAATCTTATAGGCCAAACGTTGACATTTTATTCATTAACATCCTGTATTGAATATTTAAGCAAATTAGGTTTAACCATTAAAAGGGTCACTCTTAGTAACTATATAAAGGATGAAAAAGAGTTTTATCACTTTTTATGCAAGTATTCAGAGAATTTATTACCTTATAATTTTTCAGATATAGGATTAATTATAGATGAATACAAAAAATTAAATCTAGATCCTGACTCAGATGCTTTAAAAGTGAATAGAAAAAATAAATCTATTATAGTAAAAGGTGAAAAATTTTAAGAAATAATTTGAAACTAGTACGGATACAGTCTAATACTTGCTACCCACTTAACTATAAAATTAGATAGAAAAACTTTATACCTTCGTCTAAAGGATGGTAAAAGATATAAAGACTATTCTTTTTCTCACAAATAATATAGTAGTTATTTAGTCATATTCTTTTTTAACAGGTATAGGAATAATACTTGCTTTTTACATTAAATAAACGTAGAATAACTCGCAATGTTCAGAAATTTGTGGTATATTGCACAGCTCTATGCCGATTGTAGTAGAATCCGTATCATTAGTAAAATTTTTGTCATGATTACGGGAGCAATAGTAGTACAAAGCATATATAATAAATCTAGAAATGTTTTTCTAGAAACAATACATAAAATACAAGAATTTATAGGTAATAGGTTAAGGTTATCTATTATCCTATTTTCTTTTTTGCTTAACCGTTTAGCAACCATGTACCTAACTATGTGGTCTGTTACACAGTTATATGCCTATTTATGTGGAATCTGTATCGCAGGTAAAGGTTTTATCGTTACTTCAGGAACCATTTTTTTATATTGTTATAAATCTTTTATAGTAAATAACATAGCACCATGTAATGCATGTAATCCTAGTCCACACAAATTTGATAGTGTGGCTTTATATTCTGGTGGTTGGGATACTAAAACTAGTCAAGAGCTTATAGTAGAAATGAAAAAGAATCTACCGATATACACTGAAAGTCATAAACAGTATTCTAATGCTACTAGTGCGTTAAAAACTTTTCAAAGAGCTAAGGAATTAGATAGTAGAACTTCTAACGCAACTAGCTGAGAAATGACCAAATTAATGGCATTTTACGATTCGTATTTTGACGAAGATAGTGGGAATACTAAAAAACAGGGTATTGAACAATTAGAAGCTTATTTGGAACAAGATGTAAGAAGTCATAAAGCGGTTTGTGCAGATGCTCAAAATAAATTAGATAAAATTAAAAAAGTTTTAGATACTAGAAAAGCTGCTGAAGAGAATCTAAATCCTGTTGAAAGAAATAAAAAAGCTATTGAAAGAAATCAAAAAGCTATTGAAGAAAATCAAAAAGCTCTTGAAGAAAATCAAAAAGCTCTTGAAAATTTAAAAGATTTTGAAGAAAATAATAAACTAGGTGAAGAAAATATAAAAGCTGTAGAAGCAAATATAAAAGCTCTTCTTGAAAGACAAAAAGAGGTTGAACAGCATCAAAATGTTGTAGAAGCAAATCTAAAAGCTCTTTTTGAAAAACAAAAAACTGTGGAAGAAAAACCGAAAGCTCTTGGAGAAAACCCTAATACATTTTTTCCAATACTTCCAATAATTCCATTATACAGTCTCACTATTTTTCGGATAGTATTAACAACATTTTCACTTTTTATTTCTTTTAAATTCATGGATTTTACTATAGACTATTTACTCGTTTATATACCTGAGATTGCAATACCTCCAATAATCACAAGTTTTATGTGATTTGTATGGGAATATTACAGATTATATAGTAAAGTTAGAAAGTGTTATAAGGTTGGTAAATTCATTTACATGTCCTGTAAAAAAAGTTTAGATTCTTTTTACAAAAAAATCTATAAAAAATTCTAATATAATATGGTTAATATATTACCTATAGCGCTATCGACTTAAGATTAAAAACTGTGGAGCCGGAGTAGGAGCCGGAGTAGGAGCCGGAGTAGGAGCCGGAGTAGGAGCCGGAGTAGGAGTCGGAGGACGATATAGAAAAAGAGAAATCTCCACAGTAATGTGGAGAAATTCCATTACAGTTAACTTGTTATAAAATTGGTAGTATTTACTTAAAATGTAACAAATCCCAATATAGTAAATTATTATTTATATCGTTGGATAATTGCATTGCAATTTTTATTGTAGAGCAATTGTTGGGAGAAGATAAAGATATGTCTTTAGTAAAGCCCAAAAAAAAGGTAAAGGTGCAGCTGCAGGTGCAGGTGCAGGTGCAAGGTGCGATATATGTTTATTTGTAATAGTTACAAATAAAAGCTCCATCCTTTAACTCCTTGCCATATTTTTAACTAAATTTACCTATAGCAGGTACTACTGTAAAAATAGTCTTAATTTTTTTTTTATTTAAGCTTATTTTTAATTAACCTTTATTACAGAAATTCATTTAAATTTTTAGAATAAATTAAGGATTCTATTTACCATAGGTATTGATGGGTCTTTAAGTCAATCTTTTTTGTTAGGGAAAACCTAACGGTTAATTTTTTATACAGTAATCCTTTTACAACCTTAAAATCCTTTTATAACCTTTGTTTTATAAGCTTAGTTTTACAACCTTAGTATCCTTTTATAACCTTAGTTTCCTTTTATAACCTTTGTTTTATAACCTTAGGTTTATAACCTTAGTTTCCTTCTATAACCTTTGTTTTATATCCTTAGTTTTATAACCTTAGTATGCTTAAGGTAAATTCAGTATGAATGATATATTATTATTAGATACTAGAGAGGAATGTGTTCTTTTTTTTTTATATATGTTATTATATCCTTTACTTTTAAATCCCATATTAGGTACATTTATTATTTTTGTTATTAAAGAGTTTGAACTTGCATTGACATATATAAAAAGTTCAGCTTTAATTACATCTATACTAAATCTATCTGTATCCTTAGTTATATTCCTTTTATTTGATTTTAGTACCAATCAATTTCAATTTGTACAAGAATTTCATAAAATAAGTCACTTTGACCTTTATTTAGGTGTAGATGGTTTATCTGTATATTTTACGTTATTAACTACAACAATAATGCCCATTGCACTATTATCGAATTGAACATCTATTTCAGATGATGTAGAGTCTTATGTTATAATAATACTATTCCTAGAAATATTATTGTTAACTGTATTCTTAGCATTAGATATTTTACTTTTCTATATATTCTTTGAAAGTATACTACCACCATTATTTATATTAATAGGAATGTTTGGGTCAGATAACAGAGTAAAGGCTAGTTTTTATTTATTTTTATATACATTGTTAGGATCTCTTTTTTTATTACTATCTATATTAGCAATGTCATCTATTATGAGTACTACGGATTTTGATACTCTTTTTAAAGGAAATTTCATTTATTTAACACAGCTATTTTTATTTTATGGAATATTTATAGCTTTTGCTGTTAAGACTCCGACAATTTTCTTAAATACTTGACTTCTAAAAGCGCATGTTGAATCGCCTTTAGGAGGAAGTATTATTCTAGCCGCTATTGTTCTTAAATTAAGTTTATATGGTATATTAAGATTAATACTACCTGTGCTACCTAAAGCGTATATGGAATATACATACGTTATTTATTTAATAGGAGTTATTACTATAATATATGCTAGTCTTAGTACGTTAAGAACAATAGATGTTAAGGAACTTATAGCCTATAGTTCGGTTTCTCATGCAGCTGTTTACCTTTTAGGTGTATTCAGTAACAGTATACAAGGAATTGAAGGAGCAATTAATTTAGGATTAGCACATGGACTAGTTTCACCTGGGCTATTTATTTGTGCAGGTGGTGTATTATATGACAGATCTCATACTAGAATTATTGCTTTCTATAGAGGTATGGCTCAAATAATGCCATTGTTTGCAATACTCTTTTTCATTTTATGTCTAGCAAATTGTGGTGCTCCTCTTTCTCTTAACTTTATAGGAGAATTCATGTCATTGTACGGGGTATTTGAAAAATCCTCTTTATTTGGATTATTTGCTAGCTCTTCTATAGTATTTTCTGCAGGATATACTATGTATATGTACCAAAAAATATCATTTGGGGGACCTTATTCAAGAATGTTTACAGGAAACATACCAGACTTAAACAAAAGAGAGTTTATGCTATTATTATCATTAGTGATACCTACTGTTCTTTTTGGTATATATCCTGCACCTATTTTAGACGGTATCCATTATTCAGTTTCTACTTTAATCTACTGTTTTGATTTTAACATAATTAGCTGTGATGGACCTGAGATCGAGCTCGAGGTAGTCGGTTTCCGTAAGGTAGTCGGTGATCTCAATGTTGGTGGTGGTATATATGTCGAATCCTATTTGACGGTTGATTAATTTGGAAGAGTCATACACTGTGTAACTACTTATGAGTATACATCTAAAGATTCTGAATGGTTTGCTTTTTGTACACGTAGTTTTAGAAATGATAAATGTGCTCCTTTATTTAAATGAACTATAGAGAATCCACCTAAACCTCATTCATTTACTAACTTATCTTTACAAAGCGCTAGTCCTATCGAAAAAGGTTCAAATGTCCCTGTTTCAACCTTACTTAATCCAGATACTAATATCCCTGTTTCAACCCTCTGTAATCCAGATACTAAAGTCCCTGTATCAACCCTAGTTAATCCAGATACGAAAGTCCCTGTATCAACCCTAGTTAATCCAGAAACTGAACTACCTGTAAAAGATTGGTTTGCTCATAGATCTGAGGATGTAGAGAGATCTGATGATGTAGTTAGATGTGATGATGTAGCTCCAGCCCAAAAGAAGATAATGGATTACTTGCCAGGACACGTAGAAAAGGAGATGCGTGTTGATCAATGGGTAAACTCTATCGGTAAACGTACTGATTTAGAGAACCCAGTACCTACTACAGACTCACATACCAATATACCTTACCAACTACCTTCTTCAAATGGAACTTCTGTTGACCCACGACCTTTTCCAAATCCACGTCTGGAGTTACCTAGCATAAAAGATATTCCAAATGAAGCTATGGATATAGATTCCCCTTACGCACAACCTTCTCAAAATGAAGCTATGGATATAGATTCACCTAACCCACAACCTTCTCAAAATAAAGATATAGATTCCCCTAACGCACAACCTTCTCAAAATGAAGATGTGCCTTTACCTAAACCATACCCTTCTCTACTTGAACTTATACCTGCCGAACAATCTTCTCCAAATGGATTTATGAATATAGCTAACGCAAAACCTACTCAAAGGGACCTTGATTGAGTGTTAGGGGAAGGGATGTCAGATCGTGGAACGCGAGTTAATCATCAAGAGACACCTGAAGAAGTAGCTTTAAAAGAAGTAAATACTTTAGCTGAATATTCTCGTAGGAGGGATGAAGCTGCAGATGCTCGTAGTGATACTACGGATGATGATCGTGCTGAATTATTTCAAATCCAATTAGCTAAATATCTTAAGGATGATCAAATAAAAACAGCTGTACAAGTAGAATACCATAAGCCTTTAACTCAGAAGCAACGGGACGACTGATCAGATGATGACCAAGACGACGATGGGACTGATAATCATCTTGGTACACCTAGTATGAAAAATCTATTGAATGTAATTATCTTTGCTAAGGGTATAGTAAAGAATGGGGGAAGACCTCTTGATGTAGGACCTCGGCCTAAGGATCCCTCTCAGTATTCGGACTATGACCCGGAATCTGACGTTGAGACTCTTGATCTGAATAATGACACTAACATAGACGAAAGTCATTTTATTCCCATTACAGGAGTCCCTATTTTTTCAATAATAATTATGATATACAAAATGGTTAAAAATCCAGTATTCAGATGATATTTTAAAACTCTAAAAAAAAATTTTGTAAGTAACTATTTTCTGTAGGTACTAAAATAAAGGCTATTTTTAGTAAGGAATAGAGTTATTCTTTTAAAATGCACACGCACACGCTACAAATTTACGTTTTTTCTAAAATATATAATATATTCATAGTACATATATAATTAAAATTATTTATATAAAATATACCAAATAAAATTTTGTGTAATTTTAGAATAATTATTATTAATTAAAATATGTTATATTTTCCAACGATTATGTCTGTACTTGAAGTGTTATCTGTTACCATACCAGTATTACTAACTGTGGCCTTTATAACTATAGCTGAGAGAAAAACAATGGCTAGTATGCAAAGAAGATTGGGACCTAATTCAGTGGGTTGATATGGTCTACTTCAAGCATTTGCCGATGCCCTTAAGCTTTTATTAAAAGAGTACGTTTCTCCTACACAAGCCAACATAGTATTATTCTTTCTTGGTCCTATTATTACTTTAATTTTTGCATTGTTAGGATATGCTGTTGTACCATACGGTCCTGGATTAGTTATATTAGATTATAACCTTGGTATATTATATCTTTTAGCTATGTCTTCATTAGCAACGTATGGTATACTATTGGCTGGATGATCAGCTAATTCTAAATATGCATTTTTAGGATCGTTAAGAAGTACAGCTCAATTAATTAGTTATGAATTAATTTTAAGCTCTGCTATACTTTTAGTAGTGTTATTAGCAGGTAGTTTAGATATAACGGTTATAATAGAATCTCAGAGATCTATTTGATATGTCATACCTTTATTTCCAATATTCATTGTATTTTTTATAGGATCCATAGCGGAAACAAATAGAGCCCCTTTTGATTTAGCAGAGGCTAGTTTTTACTACTTGTAAAGTAATTCTACTTATAAAGATTTGGCCTCTTTAAATATCGCTATATGCTGGAAACTCTTAAATCTTTATATACGTGGACCATACCTGTGTTATTGTTATGCTGTTTATGAAGTCATGTAAAAATTGTCCAAGATGTTACAATAGACAATCAGCAGGAAACCAAAATAATTTTAATTATAAGTAGGATCCTCAGAGACTACACGCGATAATACAGTTATATAATTGTATATGATATAGTCCATATATATACTAAAGTATATTTAGTAAATGATATTAAACCAAACCCTATTTAAAAATACTTACAGTAATAGTCCTAATTTTAATTTTACATTACGTAGGCCTTATTCTACCTCAAGTTCTCCTAACAATACTGTTCAACAATAGGACATTAATTGGTCATATCTTATACGTGGAAAAGAGGCTCTCGCTCAGATAAAAATAAAAATCATTATACAAGTTTTAACTCCTATAACTAAACCACTAACTATTGTTACCATTACTGTACTATAATTATCAAAATCTATAACATTGAAATTAGATTCATTGTCCGTTAGATACATATAACTATCACTAGCTATGTTTTGTAATAACAATAAATAAGGATACAGGTAAAAATTAAAATCAAAAAGATAACCACCCAAAAATAATATACTATTTAAAATACAAATAAGTACAATACTAGCATATTCAGCTAAAAAGAAAAATACAAAAATAACCGCTGAATGCTCTGTCATAAAACCACTAACTAATTCTGATTCCTGAATTGTAAATAATCAGTAAATACTTTTTATTCGTTAAAAGTATTAACTTTTAAGTAGTATTTACCTTTAAACCCTACCCCTTTATTTATATAGTTACTTACAGTAACCTTAGATACATTTAAATAAATAGCTAGATCTGAAGCATAATCAAACCTTTTTACCATATTGTTATCTAGGTCATAGACACCTACACCATTAAAATATTTAACTTTTTTTACTTCTCATAAGGTCTTTAGTTTTTGTCGAATGTGTCTTACCATACATAGGGTTTAATGACCCAGGTTTGCTAATTAAAGATTTAGATCTTTCATCATGATGCTTTCCTCAGAAAGGATGATTCGTTATATCTTCAAACCTTTCTACCATTTTTTTTTGTTTAGCAGCATCTGTATGCTTGTAACCTTCTGAGTTAGAAGCATTTTTTTAAAAATTATATAAATTGCTGAACTTAAATTTATTTATATACATAGTATCTAAATCAGTTAATAGTTTAAAACTGTTAGTCTTATTCTCATATGTAATATATTCATATATACAAATGTTAAAATTCTCTAAACCATCTTTTGATATAGCAGTCTGTAAAGCTTTGTTTGATTTTCTATTTGATAAGGGTTCGTTTAATCTTAAATATAAATCTTTAGCACTACCTATATATTGTTTTCCATTAACTTTGTTTAAAAAATTGTATATACCTCCAATTTTTTTTTATAAAAAAAAATGGAAGATCACGTTTAGAAAACATGTTATCTTTATCTTGTAAATCCGTTATAATTAATACAGGTATGGGATT
>Ga0181465_101234_pt1 | contig 10995 bp, 15 predicted proteins | sample InSIn3gowninarea_FD_119076 | JGI IMG/M metagenome (GOLD analysis project Ga0181465, IMG submission 119076) | Clean room microbial communities from NASA Spacecraft Assembly Facility at Jet Propulsion Laboratory, Pasadena, California, USA -... ... | reverse complement strand
GAATCTATGCTTCAACTGTGCACCCAGACAAGCAGAGTGCTGCACAAGCAGACATGCATTCGATCAGATGTAGGGCATGCAGAAGCAGTTCATCATGTGCAGCATCTTTCCGTGGTAAAAACCTCAATCTAAGGTGTTTTGATCAAAGCTTTCTGGGTGAAAGGCATTGCACTATTGATGGGAAAGAGGAGGGTGAAGTACCTCAGGAGTGTGATATTGCACAGCCTCCAGCAGGACTTCATGCTGCTGTGCATGCTCAGCAGGGGACATGCGGCGTGCCTTGCCTAAACAGGCATGTGGCACAGCCCCATCCCCGCCAATCTCATTGCTGGTGTCCACTACAATGACACGCTTCTCAAACTTGTCTGCCAGCAGCTGCACCACATCTCGCAGAAGCGTTGTTTTACCTGCAAAAGGTCAAGGCTGCAATACTCAGGTCAGGTCAAGGCTGCGATTATCACAACAAGAAGCTATGAAGCAACAGGTATTTTACACTACACAGTGCTCATTATGTGCTAGAACTGCGTGTATGCTCAGAAACAGACAGCCAGGATTGCATAAGTGAAACAAACCGGGTTTGCCAACGGACATGAATATCAAAGACTTCAGCAAATGCACACAGTGGGAACACGCATATGCATTTAGTTCAGTATCAGTCACATGTTGTTGCTGCATTTGGATTGCAAGTGCCATGAGGTAACAGCATATGAGATGTTACCTACACCAGGTGGTCCCAATAGAAGCAAGGAACTTGCTCCACATTCTGCACCACCAGTTGGGTTCAGCATAGACAGGACATCCAGCAAGATATTGCCTGCTCCTGCAAAACAGAACATGTTTTTGGTTCATTAAGCCGTCGTGTCATATGTCTGTACTGCTACTACAGCCACCCGTCACAACATGTGTTCTGCATCACTGCAAATATATGCTGAGGCCGATTGCGATCAAGCTAGGCAATAGTGGTAACATGTACGTGTGGTCTGTAGTGCCAGAGTCACTGGGAATAGGCAAAACAGGTGTTGTACCAAGTGTGTACTGCATCATGGCATGCCGACCTTGTATATGCCTGCCAATGCGATATGTGAGGCCAAAGATTGCGCCATGTCGGTCTCTCATTGCACTGATGCGGTGCAATGTCCCTTCGAAACCCAGGCGATTATCCTTGCGGAAGGGGTCAGCATAGTTGTGGGTGCCATCTGCAATGACAGATGCAACGGAGTTCTCAATGCTAAGTCAGCTGTTACATAGCAAGCTACTTGTGCTCGCAGCTACCAAACAAGATCACTGAAGACAGGATCCTCCTGTTATGAGTGCTGACAGCTCTACATAATGCCATACAGATATGTGAGGTGTTTTGACAAGCACATCCAAGTGTAACATGACCAACATCATAGCTGCCATATGCATTGACTTATGTGAGACAAGAAGGCAGCTCACGAATACAGTGAGTTCTGCCTTCACTACTGCAACTTCACAACCCACATGGCGCTTCAAGACATGAACCCATCAGCACTCAATCACACACAAACTCTCATGCAGCTTACCAGAGCTGGTGACTGATGCAAGTACGTCCACGGCATGTGCAATGTCCATGCACAAGGGCAGCTGAGCCACCTGTCCATTGCTGAAGCGCAGCAACACTTCACGCTGCTTGTCAGCCACAATTTCAATCAACAGCCTGCAAACAGCAGCAAAGCTTCCTCAGCTGCCATTCATTGCAACATTTCGTATGATTTGCAAGTCTCACAACCTGTGTCTTCAGACAAGACTGGAGCCATTGGTACCCAAAAAGTGCACAAGCACCAACATGCTTCAGCAATGCTTGCGACCTCAATGCTTTATCATCAACAATCAAAGGCAAAGGGTGCATGATTGAGTTTACCTGACACTGCGTTGAAGTTCACATCAAGATCAAGGCATTGTTCAGGAGGACCGATTGGTGTGTCAGAACACTTACCTATTGCAAGTAGCTTCATCTTGATCTGTGTCACCTATTGACTCAGCACAAGGATGCAGATACAGAGAGATAGCATTCTCGACATCATATGGCAAATATTGCAGGATGGACTTCACTGCATCTCCCAGGGGACCTGCAACAGCATGCTGAGGGCTTGCATAAAACACTAGAAATTGTCTTCAACCAAATCTGGACATGTGTCTAAGACTGATCAACACTGTGTGTCTAAGACTGATCAACACCAGATGCAGAGCACAGTACAACATGGAACAATTGCAGCAAACAAAATGAATGACACTTTCTCTCTGCAAAGAACCCTAGACAAGTAATACACACGCATGAGCATGCAGAGCTTTCATACCGCTGGCGTGTCTGCTGTTGCTGCCCTCCTGCATTGCAGGCTTCTGTAGTTGCACACTGTTACTTGGTGGGTGTTGCTCAAAGTTTGGCTTGCAGTCATCAGTGAACGTCATCTCAAGGTCTGTGTTTAGAGGGGTCTGAGCATGTTTGCTGCAAGCAGGAACACGACACTGAGACATGATGAGACCTCATGAGGTCTGCAAGGTTCACTGCAGTTTTCTATGACGGTTGTCACTACATGCGGCTTGCACTACTGCCAGCATCTCCATTGTAGCTCCTGACCCAGAAACGACACAAGCAAACGGTGCATGGGGCAGGTAGCATTTAGCCTTTATGGAGCAACTGGTAGGGAGACCGCCAATACCTGTATGAGTTAGCTGTGTTCATGTTTGGCAGTGCTGATCTGTACCACACGCAGCTGAGTTGCAATACCAATGCTATGCCTCCCTGACCCAAGCAAATCATTTGTTTATCTGCTAGGCTGAGAAGCTGTGAACCTTCTGAGGACATGGCAGAATTGCCTGCAACATCATCAATCAAGAATAGCATGAGTCTGTATATAATCAGTGCCTTTGCCAATGCAAAGCATATGGGTATGATATTGGTTGACTGGGTCATTCCAGGTAGACATTCGTAGCAAGGCAGACACTACTTGTGCACACAATATCCATGTGGGAACTTGCTTATTACTGAGACACCCTGCCAGCATGCTGCTTGTCATCACACGCAATCTGGTGAAACATCAAGGGTGGCATGATGTCCAACCCGTTATTGTACTGGATGACTTTTGGTGCGTTGCTGGAATGGAAATCACAATGCTATTTGTTGATGCAAACTTTTTTGCCAAACATTACAGGTGAGAGATTGCAGGGGTGCCTCTACCAAGCTGGGCGCTACAAGGCCTCTGTTCCAATCCATGCAGTGCCACCAACTCTCGCAGGCTGCTTTGCAAGGGGGTGTAACTGCTGTCTGGGAAATTGTTGATGTGATCCAAGACCCCTTCAGCCACCTGGAAGCGCAAACTCATACAACACAGCAGTGTTGCATTGCAAGTACTCGCTGACAATTAGTAGATTATCAGCAGAACAGACACACCTGGATGTCAAACAGCTTTTGTGGTATGATCTGAGCATGCTCCGGCATCGCATTTGCCAACGCATGGCAGTTGAATGTAATGTTGATTCCAGCATCATCCAGCTGCCCCTGAATAGTAGTCATGACTTGCTGTGAGCTGTTGTGTTCAAACACGACCTTCTGAACAGCGCTTCGTGATGCCTCTCTCTGCATGTCACAAGTTGTTATGTCAGTAAGGAGATATCATAATATTCATGATGACATATTCTCAACTTTATGCAATACACTCGCAAAGTTGCGTCAATGTCCGTATCAGTCTGACTGCAACCTTTTCCCAGAAAGAAAGATGTCACATGTCATGATGTGATCACGCGGACCTGTCTGTGTCGACGTCAACTCACACCCATCATGCTGGCAGATCAGATCACATTGACAGAATGGTAACATGCTATACAATTCAACATGGATCTGCAATAGGTATAAATCTCAGTCTCCGGGAAGTGTGTTACAGGCAGCTTTTCACCTGAACAATGTGGATGAGCCGCTGCATTTGGTTGCCAGGCTGGTGTAGCCCCATGTCAAGAACAATAGCTGCTGATGGCATCACAGGACATTTTGGGATTTGTAGCTTCAGCTGTTTTGTTGATGGTGCTGGGACTGCATGATGTGCTTCAATGTTGCTGCTGGAAGAACTGCTGGATTGCATATCACGACTGGCTGGAAAAACAGCTTCCTTCAAGCATGCAGGGCGGCCTGAAGCGACTTTCCATGAAACGCTTGGCAGAAGACCTCTGATTGTGCTGCTGGCTTGGGGTAGCAATTCTGCCATGTTTACTGCCAGAAGCTTCTCACTGTTGTTCAGTATAGTCCAGGTGAAGTACTGCTCCAGAGACAACTTGCTGATGATTGCTGTGAGAGGAGTAGAGGCAAGGTTGTTTTGTTTCTTGAGTCGTGCAATCTCTAACCCAACTTTTGTGAAAGGGACGGGCTTGACTCTAAAGCTGTTCGATGCTGTGCTGCTAAAGCCCAAGTCAACCATGGCAAAAGCAATTGCACGTATGAACTTGTCTGTAAGGTTATTGCTGCTATGCTGCTGTCTTATTGAAGTCTTGAGTTGTGATTTTGACTTGGCCTTGTGGTGTTCTGCTGTGACAACCTGTGCAGGTAAGACCAGGATTGCAGTGACAGGAGTGTCAAGGCTCAGCATGTGTAGCTGAATCCAATTCTCTTTTAGGTCAACAGACATGGTAAAGCTTCTCAATCTCAGTCTGGGTGTCAAGACTGACTGGCTTGAGGGCCCATGTTGTCAGCTGTTTTGACCTGGTCATGTTGATTACTTGGAACATTTACCTGATTGCCGCGGGAGGTCATGGTTGTCGTATTGGAGAGAGATGAGTGTGCAATGCAACGTTGCCGGGACGGGTCTCAAGGCCACAGCTTGAGCGCGTGTCCAAGCGACTTGAGTGGTCATGCACTGCTGTGAGCAATCTGCCTGGAAACGTGACGTCTGTCAAGCCACTATCCCAATGAATGCAGTCACTTCCACATGCAAATCACGTATTGCGAACGAGTCAGAGGTTCGCACGGCACGCACGCAGGCATACTTGATCTCAACTTGCGGACCCGCCGTTTGGTGAGTGATGCGGGATCATTCCCCAAGCAGTATTCCTAACTGTCTGCACGGTCCCGTGCAAGAGCCTTCAAACCTTGAAGTCCCGTGGGTCTCTGTCCGTGTTCAACACGGCAGGTTTGAATTCTGCTAGAAATCGTGCGAATGAGTGAAGCCGCAAGGAGCCTTCTGTACTGCTGCTGTTGCTGTTGTTGTTCACAGATTTACGTCATCGCCTCTGCAAGTACGAGGAAAGGCTTGCATTTAGCGTTCTGCGCATTCGCAGTGGATCTTTCGCATGCCCTGTTAGGTCGCTGTCGTAAAGCGTCGGCAACCTGGTTCGCAGCGGTGCTTGCTCACGTGCAAAGTATCAACGAGTTCGCCGGAGTTGATCTGCAATCGTTGCTGTCTGCGCCTGTCTGCATATTGCCACCATCGGCAGACACTGGTGCTTGCGAAACTACCGATAAACGGTACGCGGTCTTGAACAAGCTTAGCTTGTAAAAACGAGTGATCGGTGCCTTCTGTACTGCTGCTGTTGCTGTTGTTGCTTGACCTACCGACTTCAGCACGAGGAAAGTGGCAGTGCATATGGTCCGCACGCGCGGGAAACACGACTTTATGCTTCTGCAGTGATACTTTCACTCTCGATAGCCTGAGAAGCCCACGGAGGCCCTCTGCCACGGTGATTGTTTATCCACCTCTCACAACGCGATGAGGACATTCCTGACTGGCTTCGTGAGCTGCAGCTACAACTTCTTCTGACGCAAAACGGCGCCTGACGTACTGGTCGAACCTTGCAGATGAGGGAACATGAGCATGAAATCAATGTAATAAACGCCCATGGTCAACGAGTTAGCGCCCTTAACCAAGAGCTTTGGAACCGTTGGGAGGTATCTTACTGCTGCAAAGCGCTTGCAAGCTTGACCAACCATTTGACACCTAGGTCTAGGCCTTGACATATTCTTGATATCCTTGATGAACGTGGCGTCGCCCGTTATAATTGCAGGGTCTTAGAGAGGCTTACGATCAGGTCCCTGCAGTGCTCCAGTATTCTCACACATTGGGAACTTGCAGCGGAGTACTGTCCCCTGCTGAATCGAAGGTAAGTGATGCCTTTCAGTCATCTGCAAACCCATGAGGCTCCCTTGTGTTGACTCCCAGGCCTACTTGCATCCAACAACCTTGCCTGAAAAACATGCCCATACAGCTTTGACTGCAAACCAGTGGCTCATCAAGAAACCCGTGCTTGTCAATGTAATCTCAAAGCCCTCCAGGCGGCTGTGGTCAAACAGCAGTTTGCTGCTGCTGACAAAGCATTTTGCTTGTGAGTCAGCAATTTGACTGCGCAGTCAGCTCACACGATGCTACACCATGCTGTTTTGCTGCAGGCGTTCTGCATGGCACAGCAGCAGTTGCATACCTCCGTGTCTCAGCTTGAATGCAACAAGGGGTTTTTGTCTGAGATGTTCTCAGCATACCATGACTACAAGAACCATGGCAGCAGTTTTGAACTGCTGCGTAAGGTAGGTCTGTCTACAGCAGCGTGTATAGATCTGCCTGTAGGTCTGACTGAAGCCTCTGTCTGTATTGCAAGATGTCATGTTATACAATGCTGCAAACGCATGCTGTTGTGCAGTATACCATATTGTGCAGCAGGGAAGGTCAGCAAACAATGGTCATCTTGCAGGGCTATTGCCATCTGCTTTTAGCCACATGTGCAGCGTGATTTCCTCCCTTTGCTTTGAGTGTGCCTTACATTTCTGCACTGTCAACACACTTGGCTGTGCTATCTTTTGTGGTTACATCTCCCTCCATTTGTATGTATGCATCTTCATAAGATGCGGAACTGCAGCTTAATGACATGTCTGCTGTGCAGAAGGATGCTCAGCTGGCGGATGCCTACACCCTCATTGAGGAACTCAAGGGTGCTAACAAGCACTTGATAGCTGAGTTGGCTGAGTGCAAAGCCAACAGGAGCCTGCCAAGCTCTTCCCTAGACCCAGCAGCTCCTGTTGCTACCCAGATCCATGACTGCCAACCTAGGAGTACAGCTTCAGTAGCCTTTGGCGATGCGGTTCTGCAGGTGGCGGTTGCCAAGGTATGCTGTTGTGGTATGCCTTGATGAATGTAATCAAATGTACATGCTGTGTGCAGACAGCATGCTTTGCTTCATGAGTGAGTAACTCATGTACACAGCATTCTACATCTCTGGTGCCTGTTCTGGCACACGTGCAGATCCCTTGCAGCAAACAAAGGCTTCTGATACTTACATACAACTTGTCAGGATCTATTTGTGCTGTGCAGTGTGACCTCCCTGCTTCAAGAACGTCCTAAGTGGATGTGGCTTCTGAGTTCTTGATTGTGCTGTGCGGTAGTATGTTCTTTCCCAGCAAAGCTTTACCTGATGTGTACTTGAGTGGCTATTTCTGCTGTGCAGGTGGACTTGACCAAGTTCTCCTTTGGGGAGGAGTATGTGGCTGCCACTGACAGCCTGCCACCTATGGGCCCCAATGATGCCCTGGTAGTTAGACCTGAGGGGCACACCCCGATGCAGTTTGGGGATGAGATTCTGAGGGAGACCATGTGTCAGGTAACCTTGCTCTGTACAACACTGATCAAGCCGTTGCGCTGCTGTATGCTGTGGATTGTAGCCCTACACTCACTTTGCCTTTTCACATGCTGCCTGTGCTTCCTGTGCCGCATCAGAAGGCCTCACAAGTTGTGGTAGTGGACAATCGACGGTGCCCACTCGCCAACAGACATGCTTATGCTGTTTTTTCAGTCCATGTGCTTCTTGATGCTGAGGCTCATCTCTGCTCTGCAGGCGACTTCCAAGGCGAAGATCCCTGAGCACCACAAGGCTGAGCCTATGATTGCCAGCTTCACCCTCCCCAACACGAACCCTAAGCCTCCTACGACTTCAATGCTTCCCACCATGAAGAATGCATTCATGGGTAGTGTTGAGGTAACTTCATGGCTCGTCGCGATGTGCAATTGCTACATGATGCCAGTTTTGTGAGATACTCTCGCCATACCAGTTGTTCATGTATTTTTAATACTTGCAGTAAGCCCTTGCAGCGCTGTGTCAGTCTTCTAGCTGACTTTTGATTTGTGACCTCCCTGCCTGTGCAGCAATCAAACATGCAATAAGTACCTGCAGTGATACCCATCTACCAATCTTGAGGTGCTCGTGTGCTTGTAGTCCTGCATCCATAACTTCAGCATGCTGACACAAGCAGCTGTGCAGGCTACCTCCATGGATGACATGCCGAAGCGCAACATGGATGAGCCTATTTCTGCTGCCTCTCCCATGCTCTCAACTCTTGAGAAGAGGTCTGCTGGTAGCTCTGAGGTATGCTCAAAGCTGCATGCAATGTGTAGTTGCTACATGACTGTGCATAAACTTCAGAGGTTGTGACGCCGCTTTGGCTCCTGAATCTCCTTCTTGGTTTGCCTGATGCCCTGCCAAAAGCAAACATTTCTGTCTGCTGGACGGCCTTGCAATTCTCTTTTGTCTTGTGTCGTGATGCATCTACAGTAGACGCTCATACCTATGCCATCGCAATGCACTGGTGCCATGAGTCATCAGCGTCAATGATGATATAGTTGATGCTGCATTAGCAACACATCATGATTGAGGTATTTGTACTGATGCAGGATGCTGGTGGGTTTGCACCCCTCACACCAGATGTGCAGACTGCTGCTGCTGCTTCCACATTTGCTTCTGCTGCACAGACAAGTGGTGACAGCTCCCACATGCTCTCAGCAACCCCTCTTCACCATGAAGCCACATACTGCTCTGAGAAGTGGTCCTCTACCTGGAGCTGCAGAAGCCCTGTATCAGAGATTTGGAGGATGGGATATGAGTCACGGGCCGTCACTGTGAAGGCCGGCCCTGGCCAGGCCTACCTTGATGCAGGGGTGAGCTACTTCAACCATGTTCTGGGCATGATTGTGACATGTCAGGAAAGTCTGTGTAACAATGCCAGGTAATATGGGTCTTGTGGGCACTGGTGCTGTCAAGCACCATCTGCTGTACTGAACTTTGGTTGAGAATTTAGTGTTGCCATCGCACCTCTTCTGTGTATAGCTTGGATGCTGCATTGCAGGTCGTGTCGCAGCTACATTGTCAAGAATGTACAGCTTCAGCATTATTGTACTTGTGACAGGCACTCTTGCTGTTGCTGTTAGTATGCTAGGCAGGACCAAAACACAGTGCTTAGTCTGCAATTGCCTCTGCTGCCCATTCTGTCCTACCATCAGAAAGTTACTGCCTGCTCATGCAACCACTGTGATGACTCACAACTCAATTACTAACAGGAGCACCACCTTCACATGATTCATGCTATGCAACAGGAAAAGAAGGCAAGGCAGTTGCAGCTGGCCCAGCATGCACGGCAGGCTTTCAAGACCTTCAAGGTATATTGAGCACTAAAGACATCACTGTGTATCTGCCCCACTGCTTGCAAACAGCCTTTGACCCTTCAGCTGACACTGACAACCTAGCCAGAACTCCAGCTTGTTTAATGTGCATGTTGCAGCCACCCTGCTTTGCTCATACTCAAAGCTGCCACGGATAGGCGTGTGGCAATGTTGGTGTGTGAGCTCTATTGCAGCTTGCTTGCTGCCTGTTCAAGTCTGTTTCAAAATGTGTCTGCTCATTCTGCTGTGTGCTTGCTCCTGATTTGACTCTACTGTGACTGTCAAGTTTCCATGTCTGACTGCAGAGAAAGACGGTCAGGCAGTTGACCGAAATCCTGGGGGGGAATGTGGAGGAGGCCAAGCGCCTGTTCCTCCAGTTGCAGAAGGAGTCGGATGAGAGGGTTAGAGGGGCCTGCCACCATTCCTTTGGCCAGGTCAGCGGTGGCTACGGAGCCTTGAACAACTTTGTCAAGGTGTACCTCAGGTGAGCAACTACATGCATGTACTTGGGTGTGAACTTACATTCCTTGTTCTGAGACTTTGTGAACAGCTCCTTGAGATCAACAAGAGTATTGTGCAAAGATGTCCTCTGCATGCACCTCCCAGTGTCGTGACAATGGTCTTTGTTGGTCTTTGAAACGAAGCTTCACAGTTTACATATGTCAATGGCATTGATGCGGGCTTCATGACCATGTAAACAAACAACAAATCTGTGTGCATGACTTTGCATACTATGTGTTGTGCCACAAAACGATTTGGCTGATGTGCAGGGACAGAATCAAGTTCCCAGAGCCTGCTCCTCTCCTGAGTAGCTACTATAGGACTTGGTTTGGCAGCAAGTTCAGGTGGTGGAGAAGCAGGCAGCATGGCGCCCTGTCGTGTAGTTCGATTTCAGGCTGTTATCGTGTGTGTACAATGGATCAATATTGCGCAGGCATCTCAAAAGCTTATGTCTCTGTTGCGCAACAATCGTGCTGATGAAGTGCAAACACCTTCTAGCAAAGATGATGTGTTCAGGTCGGAAGTGACGATTAAAGTACGAGATGACAAGTGCTTATATCACATGTAGTATGCAGTTAGCATTGATCCGCTGCTCCTGAGGCATGTGCAATTGGAATGACCAAATTTACAGCATAATTTGACAAGATTTGATTTGATGAATGCTCTGCATGCAATACTGACATATCCCACTTTTGTGAGCAGCTAACGTGAAATTATGTGATCAACGCATTTGAACACAACACTTTAAAGGTTGTAGCACAAAGCACAAACGAAACACTGCTGCATGTACATGACTACATTGGCACGCTGCTTCAGTCATACTGCACTCAGCTTGACCATGTCACAAAAGTGTGTGCCTGCTCTGGTTCACCTTTACTTTGAGCTGAATTCGAGGCCCAGCTCGGCAGCGGACAATGATGCCATCAGGCAAAACAAAACATCAACTGCCCAAGTGCAGCTTGTAGCCAGCCAGTACAAACCTTTCTATCTCATTTTGACAAAGTTGATCATCACGGCATCCTAGAGCCATGATGAACAGTGATTGCACATGATCCTGTTCAACAAAGCT
>Ga0181465_101230_pt1 | contig 11012 bp, 12 predicted proteins | sample InSIn3gowninarea_FD_119076 | JGI IMG/M metagenome (GOLD analysis project Ga0181465, IMG submission 119076) | Clean room microbial communities from NASA Spacecraft Assembly Facility at Jet Propulsion Laboratory, Pasadena, California, USA -... ... | reverse complement strand
AGAAAGATCATAAGAAATCAAGTAATTTGATAAAGAAGAATCTCTCTCAAATTATAAGTGTGTAAAAGTACAAATTCATAAAGTATAAAGTGTAAAAGTTTGAGAATACATATCTATTACTTCTTTCATGAGAAGACCATTGTATAAATACACACTCCTACTAGCCCATATATGCATGAAAAGTAAAATATACATCATTCAAAAAAGAAAATATGATTGTGCATATATTTGATGCAAGAGCATCATCATATTTTAGGAATTTTAGTAATTTTTAGTAATCAACATCATCAAAGGAGAATTCAATGATAGGATAAACTAACAGTGTTAGTAGAAGTGAATTTGACACTCATGCCAGAGGAGAAAACCAACATCTAACATTGACCTGAGAACTTAATGCACCTAAGGAGGAAAATTGATGATATCTTAGCATAATAGTTATTAAAATCCATAAAGGATCAGACCAAATTTAATAAGGGTTAGGAGGCATAGAATAATTTTTTCATAATAGGAGTTTTGAGGAGCCAACAATGATGGTGATAATTAAAAGACTTAATGAGGGTAGTTGGGAGACACCTATCCAAGGACTCTTCATCTGTGAATAAAGAGTAAAAGATAATTTACTTACTCACCAACATTAAATAGAAGGGAGAATGTTGGATGCCAAAATAGATCATTTCAATAAAATAGGAAAGGGGAGAAGGAGAAGAAGTAGAAGGCAAGGGGGAAGAAGGAGAAAAATAAAGAGGAGAGAGAGTGGGGGAGTACAAGAAGGAAAATTTAGAGATGAGAGTCAGATAGCACATAGATCATCAAAGGTGAGGTAGCCTAGAAGATAAACATTAGAGGGTATTGGTTATAATTATAAAATTTATATATTATATTTGTAATGTACGTTAGGGAATTTTATAAATAGAATAATTCCATTCTTCATGTACATTGTTCTATGTGTTTTGATATTTATGTTTCCATACATCTCTCTCTCTCTTCTTATAATTCATAAGAATTTTTTAACATTCCTAATCTTGCACTCATCTAAATTTGCTTGGGTGGTTGCATTATCTAGTATTGAAGAAAAGTTGTTAAGCTTTGAAAGTGGTAGCTACGAGTGAAAGGTAGAAAGAAGTTATCATAGTATAGGCCAAGGAAGAGGCTAAAGTAGCAATGAAGTGGATTTGAAAGGCTAGGATTCGTGGAAGTGGGTAAGAGAAGTAGAAATATGAGTCTATATGTAAGGTGAGTAAGATAATGAAATATGGCACTGCAAAAAGAGATGATTGGTGGAGGGAAAAATGCTAAAAGAAGCCATATAGAAGAAGTGTAGAAGATGTAGTCAAAGGTGGAGGAGGAAACATTGATAGTTCATAGATGAAAACCCTAATAAAATGGGTTGAATAGTTAGAGAATGAGCAGAGAAAAGGAATATCTAGTGATGACTTAGAGTCAAAATAAGATCAAGAAGAGGTGGAGAAACAAGCACCTCATAATCTAAAAGAATTCAATGCATTATTCTTGGAGGTACTGAAGAATCAGAGAAGTGAAATAAAGATGTAGGTTCCAAGATTTGGAGGGATATTGAAACTGAAAGATTTGTTAGATTGGGTAGGATCCTTGGAGAAATACTTTAATTGGAAGAAAATGGAGGATCCTAAGAGGGTCAAATTTGCATGCACTAACTTGAAAGGATGTGTAGTTATTTGGTGGGAACACTTGAAAAAGGAAAGGATGTGAAGGGGTAAGGAAAATATTCTCACTTGGAATAATATGGTGGTCAATCTTAAGAGAAAATTCTTGCCATTGGATTATGAGCAATGATTATTTTAAGAGTTCCAAAACCTATGGCCGAGAGATAGGAGTGTTAAAGGATACACCGATGAGTTTTATAGGTTGTCCATCAAAAGAAGACATAATAAAATAGAAGATAGCCCATTATGTCAATGGGTTGAATTTCTCAATTCAAGATGAGATATCTATGCATAGGATGAGGTCAATGGAGGAAGCATATCATCTAGCATGGAGGGCATAAGAAAAGTTGCTAAGGATTTTGAGGAAAATACCCATGGTGAGGCAAGTCGAATATTTAGTTTATAGGTGGAGAGGAGGCACTAGAACATGGAGTGGTGAAAATAACTTAAGGAGTGACAAAACTATATGGTACCGGTGAGACCCACTTATAAGGACTAGAGGAGAAGTATCTACTTATCATATGAGAGGGTGATAGGAGTTTGTCCAATAAAGAGGAGGAACCATTAGAGGAGGATATATGCCATATAATTTAATAATATGTTATTGATGTGGTGTTGAAGTCCGTCGATCATATGAATTTCAAACAAGAGTAGATGACAAGACATTGTGGGAAGGGCCAAGAGTAAATTTGGCTAAGGATGAGGAAGTGGAAAAGTGTTCACTAATGAAGAAGTCAAAGAATATAATGGTGATTCAAACATCCTTAATATCAAGAGGATAAGGGAATGTGTATGACTAACAAGGATATATATGACTAACAAGGATATATGACGAGGAACTTTGGATCACCAATAATAGGACCCTACCAAAGAATTGAAAGTGGACCAAAAACCCAACTAATAATATTAGGAAATAATATTTTAAATGGGAGGAGACCGATAGAAATTAGGAGGAGCATAGAACTGACAACTGACAAGGGATAGGCCATAGAGGAAGAGACTACAAATACATCTAATGATATGGAGTAGAGAAAAAGGATTTTTGAAACTAAGTGTCTATCAGAAGGTAAGTACTATAAAAAGATCATTGATGGAGGATGTTGTGAAAACATGGTTTTGGAGAATTTAAGACTATAGTGGTAGGCACATGGAGCACCATATAAGATCTCATGGTTAAATAAGGTATACCATCAAGCAGAGATATTTAGTGTCATTGCAAATAGGAGACTACATTGATAGAGTATGGTGTGATATCCATCGATGGATTCTTGTCACTTATTGCTTAGGAAACCATGGTAGTTTGACTAATGAGTAGTGCATAATGGGAGAATAAATACCTATACCATTGATAAAGATGAGAGGAGATTTTTTTTATTTCTATGGGAATAAGAAGAACTGACATAATAAAATTTATTAGTGAAGTAATTTATGAGAGACATGAAGGTAACCACCACCTTCTATGCATTAATAGTGAAGCAAGTAGAGGTTTAAGAGAGGTCAAAACCAATATCTATAGAGGTGGAAGAATTGTTGTAATAGTACATTGATATTATACCAAAATATTTACCTGCAATATTACCACCCAACAAAGGCATTATGCATCAAATTGATCTAATACCAAGATCGATTTTGCCAAACAAGACTTCTTATAGACTAAGCCCTCAAGATGATGAGGAGATGAGCTAACAAATGCAAAATTTATGGGAAAAAGGGAACATATAAGAGAGTGTGATCCCTTGTGTGATATTGGTAGTGTTATCACCAAAGAAAGATGGATCGTGATGGATATGTGCGTATTCACAAGCGATTAACAAAATCACCATCAAATATAGATTTTCCATTCCATGCATTGATGACATAATGGATTGTTTGTCTGAGGAAATATTTTTTCAAATTTGGACCTAAGAAGAAGAAGATACTATCAAATTTACATTAGAGAAGGAGATGAGTAGAAGACTACTTTTAAGATGAGAGATGGATTGTACGAATGGAGGGTTATGCCATTCAATTTATCCAATATACCTAGCACCTTCATGAGGATAATGAAATCTATCTTATGACCACTCATTAGTAAGTGTATCATCATATATCTTCATTATATCCTAATTTTTAGTAAGAATACCAATGATAATCTCTGATAAGTATTTGAAATACTCTAATGAGAGGGTTTATCTATGAACCTGAAGAAGTGTATTTTCTTCAAACGGAGTCTTGTATATTTAGGAGTAGTCATTTCTAAAGGACTATGGATGGATCTAGAGAAGGTCAAGGTGATCATGGAATGGCCAACACTAACTAGTGTCATCGAGGTGAGAAGATTTTATGGATTAGCAATTTTTTATCAAAAGTTAGTCAAAAACTTTAATATCATTACAGTACCTATGACCAACTACATAAGGGAAAAAGAATTCTAGTGGACAAAAGTCACATAATATATCTTTGAAATTTTGAATAAGAATTTGATGGGGGCACATGTCCTTGTACTAACAAATTTTAACAAATTTTTTGAAGTTGAGTATGATGCATTAGCAATAAGAGGCAAAGTTGTACTCAATCAAGAGGGTAGGACGACAACAATTTTCATAAGAGTTTGAATGACAACTGATGAAAGCATTCAATATATAATTTAGAATTTTATGGGTTGATACAATCACTCAAGAATTGGATACATGATCTATTACCCAAAGATTTTTTGTTGTATACTAACCATCCAGCATTTTAATTCTCAAGGTAATTTGAATGCTCGACATGCCAAATGAGTGTAGTTTTTATAGGCATATTCATTTATGTTAAAACATAAGTTTGGTAATCCAAATTAAATGGTATATGCATTGAGTTGGATAACGTCATTGTTAACAATGATAAAAAATGAATTTATTGGATTTAAGTCGATAAAAGACATGTATAAGATCGATAAGGATTTTTGTCAAGTGATGGCATATTTAAGGAGTCCAACAATGGCCAATGGAGATCTCTATAGGGATTATTTTCTATATGAAGTATATTTGTTTAAGGGTTGAATTTGTCTATACCAAATAGTTCTATGCAAGAGAACATCATCCATGAATTGCATAGTGGCAGTTTAGGAGGACACTTTGGCAGAGATAAATAGTAGCATTAGTGGAAGAATGGTATCTTTTGATAGGGATAAGAAATCAAGTAGGTCAATTTGGAAAAATATGTCATATGTTTCAATTGATGAAGGGGAAGTCATAGAACACCATGTTATATAATCCATTACTAGTACCAAAAGGACCATAGACTAACATTACCATAGATTTTATTTTGGGATTGTCAAGAACTTAGAAATGAAATGATTCTATATTTGTCATGGTAGATCATTTTTTTAAGATGACATATTTTATCTCGTGCCAAAACATGAATGATTCTAGTAAGATGACTGACCTATTTTTTTTAGAAGTTATGAGATTGCATGGGTTTTGGAAGAGCATCACCTCCGACAGGGATAGAAAGTTTCTAAGATATTTTTGGTGGATACTTTAGAAGAAGATGGATACCAATTTATAGTATAATAGTGCATATCACCTATAAACTGATAGATAGATAGAGGTAGTGAATCGGTCATTAGAAAAATTGTTGAGAAGCTTGGCTATGGATAAACCTAAGTAGTGGGACATAGTATTGACACAATCAAATTTTTCTTGTAATTGTTCAATGAACAAGTCAACTAGATTATTACCATTTCAGGTAGTGTATGGAAGAATGTCAAGGATAATTATCGACTTGGTGGAGATAGAAGGCAATAGAAGAGTCAATGAAGACATTGAGGTAACAACAAAATATATAAAAGAGGTATAGGATCATATGAAGCTATAGCTTGCTAAGTATATTAACAAGTATAAGGAAACGACAAATCAATATCGCCAGCATAAGGAGTTCCAAGTAGGGGAGTTAGTCATGGTGTTTCTATAGAAGGATAAATTTCTGACAAGGACTTATAACAAGATGAAATAGAACAAAATTAGACCATGGTGAATTGTGATGAATATGAACAAGAATTCATATGAGGTGGATTTACCCGATGAATATGAGATTTCATCCATACTCAATATGTTCTGCATGTATAGGTATTCGAGCAATAATAAAGAGTTAAAAGAAGTAATAGAGGATTAACGACATAAAATACTAAGGGAAAAGAGGAAAGATATTAAAGAAGTATTAGAGCGGATGGTGGTAGCAACAAGGAATAATTGCTACCATAAATACCTGGTTAAGTGGAAAGGATTGCTATAAGAAGACAACACTTGGATCACTAAAGGGGAATTTTGAAAGTTGGATGAAGATATGTGGTGGACATTTGATAAGTGACATGAGTAAGAGATCAAGTAAATTTTATACCAAGGGAGGATGATGTAAGAGTATCATCATATTTTAGTAATTTTGGTAATTTTTAGTAACTAACGTCATCAGAGGAGAATTCAATGATAAGATAAACTAACAACGTTGGTAGAAGGAAATCTAACACTAATGTTAAAGGAGAAAATTAACATATGACATCAACTTGATAATTTAGCACACCTAAGGAGGAAAACTAATGATATCTTGGCATAATAGTTACCAATACTAATAGAGGATTAGACCAAACTGACAAGGGTTAGGAGGCACAATAGCATTTTATCACAATAGGAATTTTGAAGAGAAAATAGTGATGGTGGTACTTGTTGACAGTTCCTGAGTGCAACACCTGGAGCATACGGTCAGATAAGGCTAACTAGTTTGCTATACTCCATAGATGGGGAATGGTGTCACAAAAAGGGTCAACAGTGAGGGGCCGAGAGGCCCTCCGCTATGTAGGGGAAGTTCCCTTTAAAGAGCACAAAACTAAAAATTGGAAGTAAAATAAAATAGGGGCAAAGAGCCCAAAATGATAAACCTGTTATGCACACTATTTATGGGTATTTACAAGTGATTTCAAAGGTGGTTGCTTGGCTCAATGCCATGGAAAAATGATGACAAGGGAAAAAAAGGGAAGGAGAGGAAGGGAAAAATAGAAACTGTAAATGATGGAGGAGGAAAGACTCTTGACAGTCTACCAACATATTAATTGGGCAACATAACCATACCAAACCCAAAGTAGAGTGCCCTTAAGAGTATAAATGAAAAGGAATTGTTCATCTTTAGGGACAGTGAATTAAAAATGTTTAAATTTATTGCTACTAAAAACCAAAAAGCATGAGGGAAAAGCAATTTAGACTACAATTATTATGAATTAATGGGATGGGCATTTGTGAAACCAAAAGTGAAATGACCAGTCTAAAAATATGATCAAATGAACTGATAGACATATGAGAGGGAAAATAAATCTTTCTTTATGCAAAAATTTGGATTGCTCCAGAATGGTTCCAATAGAAAGAATCAAAATACCAATTCATGTGTAAAACTATGTAAAAACAAGCTTTAAAATAATAGGGCAGACTGCCACTTTACCTTAAAATTGAAAATATAGAGTTTCCCTTTGATAGATGGTTATAAAAATCCCTGAGGTAATTATCCTCAGTCACACAATCATAGATATTACTTTCTCTTACTTTCAAAAAATAGAAAAATATTTATATTTCAAAAGAAATTGCCCAAATGATGAAGAAGAAGGTGAAGAGGGAGAGAGAGAGAAAATAGTCCCCCTTTTTACATATATACTCTGTCATTTTGTGAAAATATTCTTCATCATAAAATATCTCTTCCTTTTCCCACCATCCCTTGGATGCATTGATGAGGTGCAGGTTACCACTATGGCCATAATGGCCCTTTAATGTCTGAAGTATCTCCTTCAGGGTCGGCTTCAAAGGTGGCCAGGTTTATGTGGCAGTGGTAATTTTTGCATTGAATGCTGGGGGTAACTAAGGTTTTATTTCTTCTTTCATGGTTGTATTGGTATCTTTGATCTTGGTCTGGTCGATGCTTCATCCCATTTTCTCTTTTTCCTCTTTTATTTGCCTCAAATTTTGCTTTTTATAGCCGCGCGATCGATTAAAAATTATTGCGTATTTTGTCAATTTTATGTCCATTAGTTTGTATCATTTTTATCTTTTGGAAAAATTCACCTACGGTCGTCAGTTTGACCTTCACTAATGGCCGTCAGTTTGGTCTTCACCAACTTCATCGATTTTATCTCCACCGACGGCCATCGGTTTGGCCTTCACCAACTTTGTCGATTTTGTCTCCACCGACGGCCGTCGGTTTGGCCTTCACCGACTTTGTTAGTTTTGTCTCCATCGGCGACTGTCGGTTTGGCCTTCACCAACTTTATCAGTTTTATCTCCACTGACGGCCGTCAGTTTGGCCTTCACCGACTTTGTCAATTTTTTCTCGACCGACTTTGTCAGTTTTGTCTCCACCGACTTCGTCGGTTTGGCCTTCACTGACTTGGATAGGAAATTTGACTAAGTATAACTTATAAAGTTTATCAACTACTTTAAAATTTAAAAGCTAAGTATTACCCCCACTCTGGATTGAATGGAGCCATTCTGAGAAGCCACAGACATCCCGTTTAGAAGTTGTATCAAAATATTTTTCTGGTCATAGGAAAAATAGGCATTTTCAGCAATTTTTCGAGTACCTCTTGGTCACTTGGTAACTTTTGATCTAGAACTCCATTTTTTGAGTTCTTGAGCTCATTTTAAAGCCTGTAGGAAACTTTTCAACTTTTTCCCTATGGGATTTTTCTAAATTCTGCTATGATTCTTCTACATTTTGACCTCAAGTTATCTTTTTATGTTAAAATGATTAAACAGGGTCTTGGACCTAAATCCGGTTGAAACTTTTGAACCATATCTCTATTTCCTATGTCGTCAATTTTTTTGAAAATTTTTTTAAAAGGTACACAACTCTTTCCTTGAGGACTGTTAGCTCAAAATGGACTACTTTCTTCCATATTTTTCCCACAAGTTGAGACTTCATGAAAGATTGATAAAAATGTCGCTATGAGCTGAAAGGGAAGGCTTGGCATCGTCTTGTCATGGCTGAGTGGGCATAATTTAGAGTCAACAGTACTTATAAGACTTAATTATGGGTAGTTGGGAGACACTTACCTAGGGACTCTTCATCTATGAGTGAATATTAAAAGAAAATTTAATGCCTCACCAACCCAAAGTAGAAGGGAGAATGTCGGACACCAAAAGATATCATTTTAGAAAAAAATAAAAGGGGAGTAGGAGAAGAAGTAGAAGGGGGAAGAAGGATAAAAATACAGAGAAGAGAGAGTGAGGGAGAATAGGAAGGAAAATTGGGAGATGAGAGTAATATAGTAAGAAGATCCCCAAACATGAAGTAGCTTGGAGGATAAACATTAGAGGGTATTAGTTACAATTGTAGAATTTTTGTATTATATCTACAATGCCCATTTGGGACTTTTATTAATAGTGTAATTCCATTCTCCATGTATATTATTCTATGTGTGCATATATTTTTATTTGCATCCAGCTCTCTCTCTAGTAATGATATGTGAGTGTTTCTATAACATTCTCAGGCGTGCACTTATTCGAGTTTATACTGATAGAATACTAGGTGGTTGCATCAATTTTATGCCTAAAATTATTCAAGAAATAATAGATTGGTATCCATATAAGGATTTAAATATAATTATTTATCAAAAGTGAGATAAAACTTGTCTAAGAAAAACTCTCAAAATAAAACATGAACAATCCTTTCACAAGATTACTAAATATAATCCCCTTTAAGATTCCCCATGGTCATATCCCCTCAAATGGGTTAAACTCAATGGGACAAAATTCTATCTCCATCTTTATCATGAAACATTAGGTGTCATTTGGGTGGATCTATGAATAACTATATTATAGATATGTTGGATATATTTGATGCTTTTATGTCTTGATATGTTTATAATAATACATCCTTAATATTTGTACCATATTTTTATAAATAAATTTATCCTTTTTATTAGTCAAGGGATAAAAAGTTATACTCTTCTTCAATCTAGTATCCACAAGTGTCTAAAGGGTCTAAGAAAAATGGGTAGTAAATATACTATCTCTATCTAAGATGATATATGTGGTAAATCCAAAGTGTACTCAAACATGTTCAAAGGATAATATTTCTACTTGCTACCCTATGATTATCTTATTGTAGATAATTAGAACAACCATCTTGTTGAATATGTTTTCTACTACAAAAAAGTAGTCATTTCCTTATTGTATAGTAGGTAATCCACTGGGAAAATCCATGGAGATTGATTTCCACTATCTCATTAGCATAGGTAAAGGTATATATTTCTTTATCTTCCTATTTTTTTACTTATAAATATAGCATGATGCAAATTCCTTAATGAACTTAGAAATATCTTGGACCATCTTAGGCCAAAATAGATACCTACAAATTAGATAGAGTCTTATACACCCCAAAGTGTCTTTCCAACTTTGAGTGGTATGATTCTATGATCAGTTGAGTTCTGTGGTTCCCTTTTAGCATACAAATTATCCTTAGCCATCCTATAAAAGATAATATTTTAGTTTCTCCTCTTGTAATATTGTTGGTCATTTTATTGTAGAGTATATCTTTATAAATTATTTGTCATCCTTATAAATATCTTTAAACTCTTCAAAACTAAAATGGTAAAAATTTACAAAATAACTTAAAGTAGAGATAGGAGGTCTCGAGAGAAAGTTAACGGTTTAATTATTGGTTCATTTATTGTACCTACTAGAAATGTTGAATTTCTACATATATGTTACTAATTTAACATGCCCAATATTTTGTAGCTTCTATTAAGTCTATAAATACTAAAGTGGCTTGTGATCTGAGAATATAATTATCTCCTTAATAATAAAATAGTGACTCTAATGCTTCATTACTTAAACTAAGGCATATATTTCTTTATAATAGGTTAAGTACTCTTTCACTACATCTATAAAAAAAATTGAATGGTAGGTAATGGGTTTACCCTATTAGATAAATATTTCTCCCATTCTATGCCTAGATGAATTTACTTTAATCTTAAATGGGAATCTGATATCAAGCAATGATAAAATAGGGGCATTCCTGGTTCTATACTTGAGATCCTCAAAAGCTCTTTATTATCTCTTTATCCAAATGAAAGTTGTGTTTCCCTTTGTCAAAGTATTCAAGGGTAAATATATATATGAATATATTGCAATAACTTCCTTAAATAATTGACCAAACCCATGAAGATTTTAAGCTCATACAAATTCTTTGGTGTAGGCCAATTTGGGGTGACTTTGATTTTGGTAGGATCTATATTGATCTTTTCTCCATTTACCCTGAATCCTAAGTAAATAAATTCCCTCATGGAAATAATTCACTTATTAAGCTTTGCTTAAAGTTGCTTCTTCTTCC
>Ga0181465_101228_pt1 | contig 11035 bp, 12 predicted proteins | sample InSIn3gowninarea_FD_119076 | JGI IMG/M metagenome (GOLD analysis project Ga0181465, IMG submission 119076) | Clean room microbial communities from NASA Spacecraft Assembly Facility at Jet Propulsion Laboratory, Pasadena, California, USA -... ... | reverse complement strand
AAGTACAACACCTGTACCATACAGCCAAACCAGAATCATAATGCCAACAAACAAGCCAAAAAGAAAGTGTTGTTCAATTGGATTGAACAACAGCTGTTCAATTAACTGAACAACAAAACAAGCAGAGAAAAAGAAAAAGAAAATCAAATCAAATCAAAAATCATATTTACATATTTTACAAAGAAGAAATAAATTTTATAAAGATGAAGCTACCAAAGGATTGCCTTCTGCAGCTAAAACTTGCATGGTGGGGTCCTCACGTATCTGCTGATAGAAAGATTCTTTGGTAAATGGTTTTTGGTAGAGGCACACCTGATGCCCATTCGCTTTAAAAAAAGAACTAGACCCATCAATGGTGGTCAGTGTAAGAGTGCCATTGTCATGTACTTGCTTTATTTCATAGGGGCCTAACCACCTAGTCTGCAGTTTGCTAGGCAAGTCATGAAACCTGGTATCATAAAGGAGTGCCCAGTTGCCCTCGTGAAATGTCTTTTTCTTAATCAGGGCATCATGCCATTTGGCTCTTTATTGTTGAACAAGTGTCGTACGCTGTAGAGCCAGTAGCTGAGCTTCATATAATTCATTCATCTACTGTAACATGTTAACCTGGGCTTCGGTTAAATCCAGTCCTACTTCCTAGGTTGTCCTTAGTGTTTGTATTTCAAATTCTATGGGAAAAATGGGTTCTCTACCAAATATAAGTTGATATAGAGAGTATCCAATAGTGTTTCTCCAAGTTGTGCGATACGCCCACAAGGCCTTTGGCAGTCAAGCAATGCAGTCTCGTTGATGTGATGAAAATATCTTTGTTAGAATAGCTTCGATAACTTTGTTGGTGCTCTCCACTTGCCTGTTCGCCTGCGGGTGATATAGAGAAGTAATTTTGTGTGCGATATGATGATTTCTCAATGTAGCAGTAATCTTGTGACCCATGAATTGTGGTCCCCCATCAGTAATTACTTCTCTGGGTAAGCCATACCACATAAAATTTTGAAAATAAAGTTAATAGTGGTTTCCTCTATTGCTCTTGGAAACGATACTGTTTCCACCCACTTAATTACATAATCTGTTGCAACCAATATATATGATTTTTGGTTGGATGGTGGTTTGAATGGCCCAACAAAATCTAATGCCCAACGCTTAAAGGGTTCTATCACCAGATGTGGATGCAGGGGCATTTCATTAGATTGGCTAGGGCAGCCCATCCTTTGGCAACTATCACATGCCTGGACAAATTTCTTAGCATCTTTAAAAATAGTGGGCCAGTAATAGCCCATTAGTAGAATTTTATGTCCAGTTCTGGGGTCTACAAAGTGTCCACTACAAGGTCCATCTTAGCAGGCTTTTAGGATATCATAAATTTTGTCCTCCCTGCTGCACCTGCGGATGTGAATATCAGATCTCATGTGGAAAATATATCCTCCAATCCAGGAGAAACGAGTGCTACGCTGAACAATTAATTTCCTTTCTCTGGGTGTTAAATGTTTGGGCAATTTTCCCACTGCTAAGTAATTTGCTACATCTGCATACCATGAAATTTTTACAGCCACAACAAACAAATTTTCTTTTGGGAACTGATCATCTACTGCCACTGTATCATATGTTATTGGCACTTGGGAGAAGAAGTTTGCCACGAGGTTCTCCTTCCCTGGTCGATCCCTTATAGTTATGTCAAATTCCTGCAAAAGTAGTAACCAATGAGTCACTCTTCCATTTGTAATTAGTTTGTTGGCTAAATATTTAATGGCAGAGTGATCAGTACACAAAAATACAGGATATCCAGTTATATAGTGTCTAAATTTGTTTATAGCATAGATAACAGCTAGAAATTCCTTTTTTGTTACTGTATAATTCAACTCAACAGGAGTAAGGTTTTTGCTGATGTAATATATAGCGTAAGATTTCTTGTCTTCTTCTTAGCCAAGAACAACTCCAATGGCTGCATCTGATGAAATCTGGAAAGGTATATCCAATTCGGGCCTCGTAATACTGGTGCCGTTGATACTAACTGTTTTAGATTTGTGAAAGCAGTGTCACATTTATCAGTCCATATAAAATCAACATTTCCTGTCAAGGCATATAAAGGTGAAGAAATTTGCAAAAAATTCTTTATAAATCTATGATAATATCCAACAAATCCCAAAAAACTATGTACCTCTGTTTGAGTGCCGGGAGTAGCTAATAAGAGGGTTACTTGTAACATTGGTGGATCTACCTGAATTCTAGCCGCTGAAATGTAATGACCCAGAATCAGGCCCTCTGTCATCATCATATGACACTTCGCATGACTTAAGCATAGCCTTGTAGCAATGCACTATTCTAGGACTTTCTCCAGTGTTTGTAATGCCTGATCAAAGTCATCCCCATAGGGTGTGAAATCATCCATGTATACTTCCAATCCTTCATTTATCAAGTCTACAAAAATACTAGGTATGGTTGTTTGGAATGTAGCGGGTGCGTTGCACAATCTAAAAGGAAATACCCTATAAGCGAATGTTCCCTAGCAGGTGAAAGTGGTTTTATCCTAGTCTTCAGGGGCAATTTGAATTTGGTTGTAGCCACTGAAGCCATCCCAGAAAGAGAATAATTTCTTTCCTACTAGGGTATCAAGGACCTGGCCAATAAATGGAAGGGGAAAATGGTCTTTTCGCATCGCTTTGTTGAGTTCTCTGTAGTCAACGCATATCCGCCATTTTCCATTCTTTTTGGGGAAAACTACTAATGGAGAAATCCAATTTACCGTCAGATATAGGATAAATAAAATTCACATCTAACGGTTTTTGAAGCTCTTCTTCCACAATATCCTTTAGATGAGGATTTAATCTACACTGCGGCTGTCAAATGGGTCTTTCATTTTTTTCAGTGTAAATGTGGTGCATGCATAACTGAGGGTCAATCCCTTTCATGTCTGGGTAGTCCCACGCAAAAGCCCCTTTATATTTCCTAAGGACTTGTATAAGTTTCTATTGCTGGTCATTACTCATATTACTATTAGTATTCAGGATTTTCCCTTGATCTGTTTCAACAGGCTGGCTATTATAGATTGTGGTTGTTGGTATCAGTTGTTGATTGATATCTCTCAAGGAATTTTCTTCAATCTCATTGTCAAGGACTTCTTCAATCATATGACATCTCAAATTAGACATTGTAGTAGGGTGATTGATAAAGGGGTTAATGACATCATCTTCTGTTTGATTTTTGAATTCAAGCGAATCTACCACAGTCAACGGTGAACGAATATTTTCTTTTAAATATGTTGCTGGTTATTTTCGAGTTTTTACAATGGTCAGGCTTGGCTAAGCAGGAGGGTATAAAGCTAGATTCTTAACAACATTTCTTCTGGTTATGGTCATACTACCTATTTGGTAGCCTATATAACCATCATATGTTGCTAGCCAAGTCCTTCCCAGTATTAAGGTATGTCCATCTAGCCAATTTCTAGGGTTGATAATAAAAAAATCTGCTGGATATTCCCAAGAGTCCACAGAAACCATCACATCTTGTAATGTTCCTTTTGGCTTAACGACTGAACGGTCAAGTTCTAGTAAGGTAGTGGTTGGTTCTAAGGCTGTGATGCCAAGCACTTTGCAAGTTTATGTTGTAAGCATGTTAATGGCTACCCCTAAGTCAACTAAAGCATTGGGAAAAGAGTGGCCATTTATTTGGACTGTGACAATGGGATTCCCCGAGTCTTCGTATTTTACAAGTGTCTCTTTGCATAGTAATAAATCAGACAAAGTTATGACGACATGGACAGTTGATGTTATTTTTGTTTTCCTCACAGAATTCTTTGCACACAACTCTTTAATGGTTTAGCATATATCAGAATATCTTGAATGGCCTGGAGGAGGGGTATTTTTATACAAAGATTTTTGAGTTCACCCAGAAGATCAAAGTCAGGATATTCAATTGGTCGAGGTATTATCAATCTTTCTGGGAACGGGGGAGAAGTAATTATAATTTTTTCTGGATCTTTCTACCTGACTGTATCTTCTCCCTGTTTTGTTTTTTGGTCATCTACAGTCGAACACTTATTTGGATGCGTTTATTTAACCTCAGGTTGCATATCTTTGTCCTCATCTGGAGCAATTACGTGTCCAGATCTTAACTTAAGTTCATTACATTCTCTTAACTCAACTTCAGAATCTGGACTCTCAATAATTTGTACTGATTGGATTAGTTTGTTGTTAGGGTTCAGATTTGGTTGAACCGGGAGTTGTGGCTGTATATTAGGTTGAGGATTTTTTTGCAACGTGTAAGGTGTTGGTAAGGTTGGTTGAGGCAAAGGAACTATTCCCATGGGCTGGTTTGCAGATCGTTGCCAATTTGGTTGCCAGTTCTGATTTTGTGAGGTAGGAGGAGACCATTGAGAGGAATAGGGGGTGTTTTTCCAGAATGGTGAAGGGTAAGAGGAATTTGGCCAATTATTGTTGGATTTGATTGGTTGGGCCATGGTGGCATATAAAATGATTGAGGTGGCCAAGTAGAGAAAGGTGGCTGGTTTTGCCATGCTGCCCCTGAATATTGCTGAGAATTAAATTGCGAAGAAGGAAAGAACGAAGATGGTTCTGTAGGCATACCTATTGGACGTGCTTACCATTGACGGCGCTGGTTCAACAGATATACTAGTTCCACTTCCTCTTCTTCTTCCTTGAAAACTGCTTTTAATCTGGGAAGTGATGGACAACTTTCAGCAGCATGATCCTTAGTGCAAATGACGCATGTTTGTATCATATCTAACATACATTCTCTATGACTGTGTTTCTTTCTGCAACGTGGACAAAAAATAACCAGATTTTGTTCTACTTTAGCCTGCTTTTGTTTGGCTTGGATGATATCCAATTGTGTCGTTAGGGTGCCCAAGATATCAGTGTTGAAATCTTCCAGGAGATTGCTGATTTCAACTCGTGTAATGCTTCCTCCTGAGGCTCTGCTATCTCTGGTGATTGCATCAGGTCCGATTGGTTTCAGCCTTGTACTGCCTATGGAGCACTTGATGCACAATTGTATAATATCATCATAATCCTCTTGATAAATATTACCCTTCCTTGTTAAATTCAGTGTTTCTACGCATTGGTCTTTCATACCTTTGATCATCGTAGTTTTAAGAACTTCAGGAGGTAAATTTTCATAAGGAGATCTTTGCAGATTATATTGAAAACATTCTACATATTCTTCAAGAGACTCATTAGTTTTAGCTACCATTTGAAAGATTTCATCCTTCATTTCTCTAGTTCGGAAATAATCTTGGTATTGTTTTAGAAAGGATGTTTTAATTTGGTCACAATGAATAATGGTACCTCCACCAAGCCCCATAAACCAACACAAAGCTACTCCCTTCAGAGTAGAGGGGAACAGTTTCATCTTCTGGGGGTCGGTAGTGTAATCATATTCCCTACATAAAACATCAAATTCGAAAAGGAATGCATCAAGATCCTCTGAAGTTATCCCATGAAAGGTAGGAATATTTTGTAATGGAATATATTTCATGGGATCATTGACAGTTGTATCGAAAATAGGGTTTTGTAATGTAGAGATCTGACGCTGTTGCTGATTATGAGCCATTTGGTAAAAAATGTGCCAATATCCTTTAGGGATTTCTGGGACTGGAGATTTTTTCTTGGGGGGTTTAGAAGAGACTTTTAGAATGATTTTAACAACATTACCTTGGTCCGAAATACTGGGTGTCCTCTATTTAACCACTACTTCAGGAGATTTGGGTTCTGATGATTTAATCTTTTCAGCACTACCTGTATCTCCTTCTCCTTCATAGAGATTGCAAGAATTCCCTTCTTGTAAAGGGCTAGGCTGTAAATTTTTAGTGTTTTGAAAACTCTGTTTAGACCCTTCAGTCTTGTTGTGAATCTCTGCGTCAACTACAAATGGTGATCCTGTGGCTTGAAGGGTTACAATAGGATTTATTGTAGAAACGGTTCAGGGTCCTACTGATGATTGAGACTCAAATTTTCTTATGATTTTGTCAATGAAGATTGATCGTCCAAGGGTCACTGATCCCTTAGATTTTTTAGATCTGGGCAGAGGAATTATATCTTTTTCTACTCTTTTCTTTTAGTCATTCATACAGAAATACAAACATTTATTTCTACTTCAATTCCTATGCAATTTTGTTGAAAAGCAGGCAAAGGAGCAAGAAATTTACTTGCTCATACATAGGTTCTTACCTTCCATTTTTAATACCCAATTCTTTCACAATAAACAAACATTAAACATTTATTTCTACTTCAATTCCTACGCAATTTTGCTGAAAAGCAGGCAAAGGAGAAAGCACTTTACTTACTCGTACGCAGGTTCTTACCTTCCATTTTTAATACCCAATTCTTTCAAAGCAAATGAACATCAAACATGCATCACCTTTTGTGAAATAAAAACACTCTCCCCGGCAATGGTGCCAAAATGTTGGGCGCATATAAGATGTCTTTTAGAACTCCTAAATTCCTCACATTAATTATCGACCTAGGTAAGTATTTTTGTTTCAAGAGTGTACATAGTAGGTGAAGGTGATGGAAATCGTTGTATCTATAGAAATTAATGCTTTAAGATAACTTATTGATTTCAATACAAGAGTAAACGGATCAAACCATAAACTACCAAACTTGTAACTTCAAAGAAATTAAACTATTCAAGCATCAAAACTCAATCTCAATGAAGAAGCTCTAATTGCAATTACAGGGCATAAGCACATGAATCGAGTGCACTGTAGCAGTAACAGAGCTCTTTCAGCTAAATAGAAACTTCTACATTACAGTAATACACTTGATTTAACCAATAATACTCTGGTTCTCAATTAACAGGAAATAACTCTTATCTAATATTTGAATCAATCTACAACATAAATAAATGAAACCAATCAATATAAATACAAAATAATGCACGGAAAGCACAAACTTAACACCAATGCTTTATATATCAAGTAGATCAATCGTAAAACTATAAAATAAAGCAATTAGACTTGCACTAGAAAGGTAAAAGTATATCACAGGGAAAAGCAGTGAAATCCACCAGTGACTGGGCCCAAGCCACTAGTGATTACTGCCTAGTTGCTCAGAATATCGCGAGCAAACAGAAACACGAATTATATATTACTCATTAACTTTGAATGTCATTACAGTAACGATGCGTTCTTCAGAATAACACTCTGTCTCTTAAAATTACAGCCGAAGTAAAAAGGTGAAAAGTTTCTCCATTCTATTCATTTTTCCCCTCTTATAGTCAAAGAGGAAAAGAGATAACTGTGATTCCTCAAGATTAGGAGATCCCAAGGAATTTGCAACCAAATGCTATTATTTGAACAATCTTTTGTCCTGTGCTGATCCTTCCGATTCACTTCTCAACTTGACCACACAAGACGTGCTCTTTTCTCCTTGTTTAGCTTTCCCTGTTCAATACATTGAACAACAATTGTCCCATTCACTAATCTCTGCATAAAAAGCAACGAAAGTTAGTTTTGACAGTTAAATCATATCAAAGGCGGTTTTGTTCACTTTCTATCGAAATTCTATCAAAACCTTATTACATCATGGCACAAATGCATAAAAAGGAGGAAAAATATAATGTAATCAAGGGTAACTTTATACATGTTGCACGGCCCATCATGTACCTTGTGGCATACTATTAGGGAATATTGTGTGAAAATAGGGTTTTCTGGTGGATCCCACAAGGATAATTGTCATTGTGAACTTGCCAGCACCAAAACAGTGAGACAACTACGCATGACACTTGGAAACATTAGCTATTATAGAAAGTTTATAAAGGGGTATGTGCAGATAACTGGGCCAATGGATAAGTTATTGAAGAAATATGTCACTTTTAAATGGGACGAAGAATGTCAGAAGAGTCTAGATATATTGAAGGAGAAGATGGTAACTACATCGATCTTAATTTTTCCAGAATGGAATAAGGAATTTCATGTACATGTTGATGCATCTTGCATAATGCTGGGTATAGTGCTGGCACAACCAGGAGCAGGTGAAGTTGATCACCCCATAGCTTTTGCAAGCAGAAAATTGTCCAAGGTGGAGAAGAACTATACTACAATAGAAAGAGAAGCGCTAGCTATGGTTTATGAATTAGAAGAACAACCCAAGAAAAGACATGAAAAGAGGCCAGATGAAGCCTCTAAAGTAGAGCTAAGAATGTCCCCAAGGAAGAAGACAGAAAAAGAGCAGCGGACGAAGACCAAGCAAGATAAGAAACCTAAGGAGAAGGTGAAAAAGCAAGTATAGCATGGAAGGAGCCAGAGGACTCACAATTTCCACCAATCAAAACAAATGTATGTGAATCTGCACGATATGCCTCGCTGTGGCATAATAAGGAGACGTTGCATGCACAGGAGAATATAATTTTCTTTGTGCTATTGGACATGGATTTTCACATAGTGGTGAACCAGTATCTCAGGTTATCACCTAGCTTGTATGAGAAGTATTGCAACATTGCCACATTCAAAGAAAATTTTCACAGAGTATACATCAAGGTTCGGAAGGATCCAATGGAGACATGGCACCCTCTACCATATTTGGTCACTAAAGATGAGTTTCTCACAATAATACAACAAACATCAACCAAATGGATGAACCCAACCATAGATGACACTAAAGCAATGAGGGGCATCGTGCAACATGCGGGTCCAAGTGGGATTGGCAAAGGAAAAGAAGAAGAGGAACCAAAGCAAGAGATAGGGCCAAAGATACAGAAAGAGACAGGAAAAAATACCCCAGAACCTCTCAACGATGTAGATCCAATAGAGGAATCACCATTTGTCATCAAAAAGAGGGTACCTATAGTAACTATGTTGGGTGAACAGAAGAAATAGATGATGAGTAAATCTAAGGGCACAATACCTCTTGTCCTCACTAAAGGGGACATCATTGAGATTGGAGAAAAGGTCTGGGAAGTAATAGTAGAGACCTGGAACAAGGTTGATGATTACTAAAAAATAATCTTGATAGATGTGCAGTAAGGCATCATGGAGTTAAAGGTACTGGCATAGACAACTGACACATATAGGTCAGCTACTGTTTCCAGAGCGACGAATAGAGCTGACAATTAGATAGAGGGTTTTGTAGATACCAGGAGGAGCATTACAGTTTGAATCTACCAAGGATAGAAAGTGAGCAAGAGAGTGGGACCATGTTAACATGGACATTGTTTCACTTCCAACTCAGGTATTACATGAGTTCCATCAAAGTTTTACAAATGAAATGAAGGAGCGAGAACAGCATACTTTGTTGTTAGGCATTCAGATGAAAGAGGACAGAGCTTCATTAAATAAGGAGCTCGATCAATTGATCAAATACAGGGATGAAGCACGCCAACAACAACAACAGCTAGAGGAAGCCATTGCAAAAACTTGTAGTGAATTTCGAGATGAAAAGGTCTGTGAAGAAGATCTGCCAGCAGAGAAGGTCACGAAGCTCGGCCTCACAATAAAGGAGTCAAAGAATAAGCTCACAAAATTAAATTTTGAATATGAAGTGAATATTTCTCAGCTGAAAATAAGGTTGTATCTAGTCACGCCACTAAAAGTACATGAGAAAATGGAGAGGGATCTAAAAGTTGTAGTGAAAGGCATCTCCGACACAATGGCGGATTGTGGAAAGTTACTAGATGAGACTATGTAGATTTGGACCTCACTAGAGGAGGATCCAAACATTCAAAGGATTGAAGAGGAGCTATAAGAAAAGCAGAAGCGGTGAGAAGATATCTTGACAGCTGCTTAGACCCTACCAGTCTCGCAAAGGCTCTCCAACATCACTGAAGGAAAGAATCTCCAAAATGAGATTGAAGATCTTCAGAGGAAAGAGCAGATTTTGACAGAGAGGACTTAGCCTTGGAAAGATGAGGCCCTCCAACTTTTGCATGCAGTAGATGAAAGGCTTAGGGAGATACGATAGAGGGAGAAAGAAGTGTTGCAAAAGACTACCACACCAACCACAAAGGCATTGTTGGAAGAAGTGCGTTGAGAGGAAAAGCATGTAGCAAAAATAGTCCAGCAGTACAATGCCATCTATAATGGCATTGTAGAAAAGATCAAGGGCACCACAGATGAGTGAATCATGGTGAGTCACATATGAGTGTTGGGGACCTGTTGGGCATGACCCAACTTGGTCTAGTTTAGATCAAAGACCCTGCATTTTGAGGAGTGGAGTGTGTAGAATCCATGAAGTTCTATTTACTGTGCAATTTCTAGGGGCTTCTTGGTGGGTCGAAGCCGCTCATTTTGTAACAGGTATCAGGGTTTTAGTTCATTATTTTGTTGAGTCCATGGTTTTTATAGAAATTTAATGTATTTAAGGACATGTAATGCTTTGTAAAAAATGAGGAGGTCATTAGTTGACAAGATAGAGAGCACAAGTGATTGAGTCTTTTGTTTTGTGTTTTGAGTTTTAAGGAAAGGCTCTGTAGCTGAGTGCGGAGCCACCTGTAGCTGGGTGTGCAGGTCAAGAATATGTATGTACTGAAAAGACTATCTTAATAAAGAAAAATAATTTTTAACGAAGTCCTTTGTATCTGTAGTTGTTAATGGTGTTCTATCTATTTATGCGAATTAATTGCAAGTAATTGGTATGTTAGCACAACAATTATTTTATGTAATGTGTTTATATTAAAATAAATGTGAGAATGTTAGAAAGATAACTAAAGTACAAAAAAGCAAAGTTAAGAGTCACTTCGTGCAGTCCCTCAAGGTTGCAGAAACCTGGTTCTACAATCACCCATAGTCACCTTGGGTGAGACTTCAACCTGCTTGCGGGTCATTGCCGAAAGGGCTCTTTCTAAGGGTTTTGTTGGTGCGAAGTAAAATCTAAACCTGGGTCAAGCCCAACTGGTCCAACAATAGGGATTTCAGAGCATTTTTCCAACTAAGGCTTCTTGGAACTAGTAACTCAACCCACAACCATAAGAAACATGAGAACCAACTAGAAAGCAAAAGGAAAGATAGCCACAAAACCATGGATACTCTGTGAAAATTTTCTTTGAATGTGGCAATGTTGCAATACTTCTCATACAAGCTAGGTGA
>Ga0181465_101227_pt1 | contig 11037 bp, 8 predicted proteins | sample InSIn3gowninarea_FD_119076 | JGI IMG/M metagenome (GOLD analysis project Ga0181465, IMG submission 119076) | Clean room microbial communities from NASA Spacecraft Assembly Facility at Jet Propulsion Laboratory, Pasadena, California, USA -... ... | reverse complement strand
AACCAATACTCTCAATTTAGTTTAGATCTGTAAACACAATCGGATTCAAGATCTAGCTGAAGAGGTGAAAGGATTATTAATCCACTTCTAAAAATGGTCCATCTAATAAATTCTTGGGAAAATAAACCATATATAATATTGCAAAGAAAACCTAAGAGTTACCTTAGGTCTTGGAGAAGTTAGAGTACAACAAATAGATCCTATTCTCTTTAAGATCAGGGAAAGCTACTTGAATAAGGGCATCAAAGTCAACATCATGGGATGTTATCTTGTATATTTACCTATTAAAATAATGATCTCATACTGATAACATAATGGAGTCAAGTCATAGAGCACATTTTATTTTACTATGCATCCTCTAGTATCTTTTATACTAATGTTTTTACTAAGCCTTAGAGATGACTAGGTCACTCTAATCTCTCATAGTTAGTAGATATTAATATCATGTGTAATTACTAGTCACTAGATTAAAATGTATCCTTAATTCACTAGTATCTTTTTATGTCCCTAACCACCAATAATTAAAGGATAAACAAAGGAGTGCCATCGAGATTTGAAGGGACACTCAAAAATTATATGAACATCAACCTTTCACTCATAATGACCATTAATATATGAATAATAATTTCTTTCCTCACCTTTTATAAGAAGAACATATGATTACTAGGGAGGTAGGTGCACCCCAAATCCTGTCTTCTTCCTTATCTCCTATCATCTTCTAGTAAGAACCCTCTAGGGTCCTTATAAGTGGTATCGGAGCACTACTCATTCTGATGCCAACTATTTATCCATTCCTCACCATAAAAAAAATATTCCCACTGTTCATAAGTCCTAAGTTACTCTCTTTCTTATTTTGTTTCTCAGTTTCATTACACCATTAGCTATTAGATCACTTTCTTAGACCATCAACTACTCCATGCTTGAATTTTTCCATCACCTGCTACTCAAAGTCCCCATCGTTGCTCCTCCCTACTCATCCTTATCATCATCCACTTTCCATCCCTCTCCTTATTCATCCCCATCGCCATTTATTTTCCCAAGAATTTATTAGATGGACCATTTTTAGAAGTGGATTAATAATCCTTTCACCTCTTCAGCTAGATCTTGAATCCGATTGTGTTTACAGATCTAAACTAAATTGAGAGTATTGGTTACCAAAATTAAATCTCCCATGATGTTGATTTATGCGAGAGAAAGACTGGGGAAAATTTTGAGACCTTTGAACTTTGTTAGAATTATATCATATACCTTCACTATATATGATTACTTGATGTTGATAATAAACACAGATTAAGCCACCTATTCTTGATTATCCTATATTTCCTTTTGAGGCTACATAGAAGAATAAGTAGTCACTATGAGGGTTTATTTCGATGGGGGTTGATTCCTTATTTCCTTCATTATTCTTTCCAGTGGAAATTTATTCTATATTAAAGTGTTGTATGATTTTTGAAGTCATTTATGATCATTGGGAATGGTTGTCTTCAACCTTAATATGGGAGGATTTGAATTATTTCTCCATTAAAAGGGAAATTTTTTGTTAGAGCCTATTTGGTTAAAAGAATAAGTTGTTGAATCATTTGTTGTTATTATATAACTATAATTTCCAAAGAGTAGTGCCTAACATTAGATTCTATAATGCCTTGATTTAACCATTATTCTATATTTCTAGTGGTAGTTGATATTTCCAAATAAAAAAGAAGTCATGAATGCTTTATGCTTTCAATGTTGTTTCCACATTCATATCAAAAGACTGTGTACTTAATTTCTATATTTATTGAGCATATGTGCAAGTGAAAAAGATATGAAAATAGGTATTTGAATATTTATAATAGATATGGCAAATATGGGGCCCTTAGAAACCACATTTGTAGAGGTTTTCTCTTAAAAGGGTGTCATGGTGAAGTAGGGTCCAACAAAAGTATTTAATTTCTAGGAGTGCATCAAAAATCTAAATTATCATTGTAAATATTTTATATCCATGAGTTATATCTTGTTCCTATTCTCTAGTTAACTATTTATAAGATGAATTTACATTGTAAGTGATGAGTTTTGTATTGTATATCGAAGATATGATGTCTTCTCCCATTCTTATGAAAACTAATTTTTGATTGAGTTTATATAGAAATGATTCATGTGATTGTTTTAAGTGTGTAGGGATCTCCAATTCCACACTGGTTATCTATTTTCTATGATCAATAGGAGTTACAACATGGATTTATAATTGATTTACTTTAATCTTTCCCCTAGATTTGAGGTAGTCTATAATCAAAATTAGATCTGAATAGGACAAAAGAGTGGGGTATCACAAAATTGATTGATGAAATATATTAATTTATCCCTCTTGGATTCTCCATGAAATATTTCTTTAACAATTTGTAGCCCTTCTAGATTATGCAACCACATTCTAGTGCCTTTACTATGCAAAATGGTCCCAACTAGAAGATCTTTAGGTGGATGAATAGAGTATTATTTATTTAAAAGGATTTGGGCCCATAATATTATTGGATATGTTAAAATCTTCCATGTTGTTATCCCTAATAGTGCCTTGGTCATGGATGAAGTATGTTTCACTCCCAACCCATCATCTGATTTGGGAAGATATACCTTGGCCCAATTAACTAGGTTAATTTTTTTTTCCCTATCTTTATCTCTTTTTTAGAGGAAATACCTCATTAATTTAGAGACTTCATGAATGATAACTATTGGTTCCACCATGATTATAGTCCATAAGATAAGGATGGAGAATAAATTAGATTTAATAAGTTTTCTTCTTCTTACTAGGGTGAGCCAAGAAGCAGTCCATCTTTGAATTCTATTTTTTATTATATTCAATAGGAATTCCCAATTAGAGAAATAAAGAGCATATAGAGAGAGCGGGATGCCCAAGTATCTAAATGGTTGTCTGGGGTTGCCCATTTAAAAACTTTTTTATTTTTTAATTCTAGCTATAATACCATCTTAACCATTGTATAACAAGACGTGACATATAATGAGGTTTAGTTTACCTCCAAATGCTTTAATAAAAATATCTAAGAATTATTTAAATGCTTTAGAATTTGAAATGAAACCAACATCGAGTAATAATGTATCATCTATGAATAATGTATGGCTCATTGTTTTGGTATTTTATATGATTTTTTCTCTTTCTATTTGGCCCTCCTCAGCTTTGGATTATAGGGATCTGCTTAAACATTCTATAATAAGGAAAAAAAGAGGTGGGGATAAGGGAAAACCTTATTTTATGGATGAGAAGAAGTTTGTGGGTCCCCCATTGATCATCATTATGAAGCAAGTATTGAATATGAATCCTTCCACCCACTCAATCCACTGCTTAGCATATCTAAATTATTTAAGGATTCTCAATATGAATCTCCTATTGATTTGTTCAAAGGCATTAGCTATGTCCAACTTCAGCAACATGGATTTTATTTTGCTACACTTAATAGTATGAATTTCCTCCTATGATATGACTACATTATCATAAATTGATCTTCCTTTTATGAAACCTCCCTGTTCTTATGAAACTAAGATTGGAAGAGCATGCTTAATTCTATTAGCCATGATTTTTTCTATGATTTTATAATTGATGTTTGAAAACGATATTGATTTGAATCTAAAGAATTGAATTGCATTATTTTTCTTAGTTATAACTCCCGAGAAGGTTTAATTTATAGCATCAAGAATTTTACATGACTTTCTCGACTCCTCTACCATTTTTAGGAGATCAATACTAATTATTTCCCAGTAGGCCACATAAAATTTACTTTGGAATCCATCCATCCTAATGACCTTATCCTTTTCCATGTTGTTTATGATGTTATACAATTCTTCTAGTGTTACTTCCTTATTTATCTCTAAATTTTTTTGTCCAATGACTGCTTTATCAAGGTGTTGTAGGATTTTATGTTGTGCATGAGATCTATCAACATCTTCTTCTTTCAACTAATTCCCTAGGAAGTTGACAAGCTCCTTCATAAAGCTTTCTAAATATTTTATTTATTCTCCCTTGTCATCCTCAAACACTTTGATGTAGTTTTGATTTCTTCCTTGGAGAACATATTTATGGAAGAAACTAGTATTTTGGTCCTCCTGATGAAGCCATAGCATTTCAGACTTAAGTGTCAATGTTTTCTCTTCTTTCTCATGGGATTTTTCCAACTCTAATAAGGCTTTTACTCTTACATGATTACTTTACATGTAAAGTCAATATTTCTTCCTTCCTACCAAACCTTTAAAGTTAAACCTAGAATCTTTAAATATAGTGATAATATTATATAATATTTCTTTTTCTTTACAATTTTATACAATCGGCCAAGATTCCAATAATATTTATGAATTTTGGCCTCCTTTCATGATGAGTCTACAATTTTATACTCCATATTTAAATCCTAAAGTCTCATTTAAATATTTGAGGTCACCAACTCTTTAGAGTACTTTTTTTAGTTTCTCTTAGTGATCCTTTATTGCTTCATCCCAATTTTGAGCAGAATTGACTTCCTACTATTATGTCAAGTGGATAAATCCACTTCCCCCAGCATAAACATCTAAAAATAATGATCACACTTATCTTCATAGAGGTATTGAAACTAACTAATATGGAAAAAAATGAATATGCAAAAGAAGATCTAAATAGGAAGGGGATTACAAAAAACCCCATGAAGAAAATATATTAAGGATGCAAGAATTTTGTATAATGATTTAGTTACTTAATTAGAATAAAATCTAAAATAAAAAGGTGTATTTGATTGCTAAAATAAAATTAGATAATAGAAACTAATATGCTTTGCACTATAATGAGTACCTTTGCTTTTCAAAAGAGAATCCTTAATCTCTTTCCTTTTTACTTGAATGAAACAACATAAAAAAGCAATTTCAATTCCTAATTCTAGTATAGAAATAAATTTTAAATGACATCTATGAATTTTAGATAACTTTTCAAGAATGTAATCAAAATTCAAACATTAATCAAGTCAAGAGAGAGATTGAAAATAGTGATGCAATCTTATCATGCAACAATGAAATATAAAAATATGCTTATGTAATTATGAAATTAGAATTGGTAGAAATATTATTTTCTTAATTATGCTTAATCTATAATCTAAATTTTATCAATGACTTCGAATGAAATAATGAAATGATTATTGAAAAAAATAAGACAAGATACAAACAATGCACTTTATAAATAGAAAAAAATTAGGACATTAATCATTGAAAAGATCATTTTTTTAGAAAGGATGCCTATCTCCCTTCCAAATATCATCTCTAATCACTCTCCTAATGTATCTCCACTACTATAGTAACACTTATTAAACTCTAAATCTCTAAAATATTTATTGTGATTGATATAATAATAAGGGTGAATGCAATATTGGTTGAAATGTTGAAAGATAAGAGTATGTGGAAATTTTCAATAGTAGGGTGTGATAAGAAGTGGATAAATGGATAAGAGAATTTGATGGATTAGAATTAATTCCTTATTGGTATTGAGAAATATTTTATAAAGGTATACTATGAATGCAAGTATACAAATGTTAAAATATTCATGTAGGCTAAAGATAGTAAGACTCTTAATGGAAATTGGACAATGTATCATCACGATTGGTGCTCAAAGAAAATTCTAATAATATAAAATTTCTCTCAAAATATTCTCCCTTAATCTAGATCTAGTGATTGTATTTATCAAAAAAGTAATATTCTCATAATAAGAAGTTTGTTTATATTATTATAAATTTAGGAGGTTAGATTCTTGTGATGAGTTTGATCGCAATTCCATTAGAGAAAATAGTGTACTAGGCTAAGTAAGATAGTTTTTATGTCAAAGTCCTCAAATTAAACCTTGTGCCATTGATATTATTACAAATATTATTGAATTTAATGTAATAATTGAATTCAATATGGGATCCAAATACTACATTGTGTACATATGTATTGTGCCATGTCAGAGTGCACCTTGAGATGGTACACGATATGGAGGCAAGTTAATACTAATTATGTATGATTTCACAAATAATAAATGCGCCACATGAGAGAACAATGATAAAAGTCATGTAGTATATGTATAAAATCTACTAAGTTTATAAAATTATATAAAATTTATAAAAATATTATGATCATTCTAGAAGGAAAGTTTGGAGTTTTCAAGGCCTTAAAAAAGCATGTTTTCATTTACTAGAGTATTTTTGTAGTGAATTTAAGACCCATAATGAAAAGAGAGGTAGGCCATTTTATTAACAAAAATGTAATGAGAATAAATGGATGTTTCCCTAGTGGTCAAAGCATGGGGAAGTAGTTATCCCTAAATTTTTAGCTATTGTGGATGCTTGGGATAAAAGTCATTAGCTTAGGGGACTTTTGACTTACATGGACACAGTCATTCCATGCATTACTAGATTAATTACTTATGAAATATATTTATTCAAGCTCTAAAAATTAGCATGGACATCCTAAGAATTAGAAAAGATTAATTATTTTTCTAGTTCCCTTATAAGGGTAAATTCCTAATGGAGAGGGAATATTCTTATCAAATATTTTCTCCATGGTCTATGGTGAGTTTAATTTATCTTAACTCACTAATATAGGAAGAGAAAATTCCCTTTAAAGATACCTTCTTTGGTTGAATTTATTGATGCAGGAGCATCTGGGCGCATAGTGTCGATAGTCCGACATACGTCAGAGGAAGCCAAATCGACATGCATCAGTAGTAGTCCAACATGTGTCAGAGGAGACCAACCTACATTAGAGGAATTTGGACCGACATGCATCAGTGTATGGTGTCCAAAATAACATGCATCGATGAAGGAGGAGCAGGGCAAAGATAGGTAGGAGTCAGCGGAAGCCAAACCAACATGCATCGGTGGGTGGTCTTGTGCAGGGGCATCGTCGAGCGGTGATGGATCTGGGCCCAAAATACCAATCAGGTGTGTCAACCACTAATGAACATCAAACACTAACATGGGAAAGTCAGCCACCAATGGGTGTCAGAGGACTATCACACGCCAATGGTCATTTTTTTACCTAGACACCACTGACTACCAAATATCAACTCGATTGTATACTATCATCCCTCGATGAGTGGAGGAGGTAGTGGTTGGCGAAGTCTTCATGCAAACATTGATGAAGACCAATAGAAGAGGATTTTCTTAGTTAAATGCCTATCAGAAAAAGAAGTTATCAGTATGATTATGGACAACGACAGTTGTGAAAATATGGTGTCAGATGAGTTGGTCAGGAAAGCAAGATTGTGAAAATGTTGGTTGAAGACACCTTATAGCATTTCTTGGTTCAAGAAAGGAGGAGAAATCATAGTGAAGTATAGGTATTTGGTACCTATTCAGCTAGTTAGCTATAAGGATGAGATCTAGTGTGATATAGTTTTTATGGATGCATGTCATGTTCTTTTAGGAAGACCGTGGCAGTTTGACCGATAAGTCATTCACGATGGCCAAAAAAATGTGTACACTATTGTGAAATGTGGTCAATAGTACATTTTCTAGTCAACATATGAAGATAAGGTAGCACAAATGGTTTTATTGACCAAACAACTAGTAAGAAATATTAGGTTGACAAATGCGTATTTTGCACTGATTGTTAGAGAAGCATAGTTGAAGGAGTCGATAATATGGCCAAGGGCTATTCAATAATTATTATCAGAGTATGATGATATGACTCTAGAAGAGTTACCTACAGGGTTGCCACTAGACAAAGGAATTGATCATCACATTGACTTGGTACCAAGATTAAGTTTTCCAAATCGAGCAACTTATAGGTTGAGTCCGACAGAGAATGCCGAAGTTAATTGGCAAGTCCAAAAATTAATTGAGAAGGAGTTCATTAGGAAAATTTTGAGTCTGTGTATAACTCCAAAACTTTTAACTCCAAATAAGGATGGCACATAGAGGTTGTGTGTGGATTTTAGAGCCATGAATTGCATCACCATTAAATACAGATTTCCTATGCCTTGCATGGATGACATCATGGATAGTTTGGCAGGTGCATCATAATTTTCCAAGATCAATCTTAGGAGTGGATTCTACTACATCAAAATCTAGGAAGGGGATGAGTAGAGGACAACCTTCAAGACAAAGGAGGGTTTGTATCAGTGGAGAGTCATGCCATTTGGCCTAACCGAAGCACCAAGTACTTTCATGCAGTTGATGAACATTATATTGAAGACCTTGATTGACCAATGCATTACAATATACTTAGATGACATCCTAGTGTACAGTTGGTCATGGACAAAACATATCTAGCACCTAAAAGAAGTCCTAAACACACTTCGACGAGAAAGACTATATGTGAATCAAGAGAAGTGCAATTTTTGTCAGTAAGATTTGAAGTATTTGGGCTTCATAGTATCACGAGAAGGTCTAAAGATGGACCTAGAGAAATTCAAGGCAGTGGTAGAGTGTCCATTACCTAGAAATGCCATAGAGGTTCAAAGTTTTTATGGTTTAGCAAGCTTCTATAGAAAGTTTATCTAGAATTTTAGTATAATTCCAACACCCATGACTGAGTGCATCAAGGGAAAGACCTTTTAGTGGACAAGTGTAGCACAATGTAGTTTTCAATTGTTGAAGCATTAGTGGATACAAGCTCCAGTGTTGGCATTACCAAATTTTGATAAAGTATTTGAGGTGGAGTGTGACGCATCAGGGGTCAGAATTGGTATAATATTGAGTCAAGAAGGGCGACCAGTGGCTTACTTTAGTGAAAATTTGAATGAGGCTTGACATAAGTACTCAGTATATGACAAGGACTTCTATGTGTTGATTCAAGCACTAAAGAATTGGCAACATTACCTCTTGCCTAAGGATTTTGTGGTATTCACAGAACATCAAGTTCTCAAGTTTATCAACTCCCAAGTGAAGCTTAATGTTCGACATGAAAAATGGGTGGAAGCACTACAGAGTTACACTTTTGTGCTCTGACAGAAGTTAGGAAAATCTAACAAGGTGGTAGATGCACTAAGTCAGAGGATGACTTTGCTTACGACGATGTCAACGAAAGTCAAGGATTTTGTGTCGATGAAAGAATTGTACACAACCAATGAAGCTTTTTGATGAGCATGGGCTTATGCCAAGAATCCCATAATTGACAATGGATACCTGTTCGGATAGTATTTTCTTTGGGATAATTATTTGTTCAAAGGCAAGTAGTTGTGCATACCCAACAATGTCATGAGGGAGAACATCATCAAAGAATTGCACAGTGGAGGTTTAGGCGAATATTTTGGCCGAGATAAGACTATTAATTTAGTAGAATATCGTTATTATTGGCTTGGATTGAAGAAGTAGGTTGCTAAGTTCGTAGAATAGTGTCGAGTTTATCAAGTCGCCAAAGGAATGTCCCAGAATATAGAGTTGTATGAACCATTACCTGTACCAGATGCACCGTGGACCGACATATCTATGGATTTTTTCCTAGGTCTACTGAACACTCAAAGAGGACACAATGAAGTATTTGTGGTCATGGATAGGTTTTCTAAGATAACACACTTCATACCATGAAAGAAGATCAATGATGCCAGTAAGATGGCAGAGTTATTTTTTAAAGAAATTATTTGAGTTCATGGATTACCAAGGAGTATTGTGTCAGATAGGGACAACAAGTTCTTGAGTCATTTTTGGAAGACTTTGTAGAGAAATCTTGGCACAGAACTCAAGTATAGACAGATGGGAAGACTAAAGTGATAAACAGATCTCTAGGCAATTTAATAAGGAGCTTGGCAGGAGACAAGCCCAGATAGTGAGATCAAGTGTTAGCACATGCAGAGTTTTCTTTCAATGGTTTGGTGAATCAAATGACAGGAAAGGCACCTTTTCAGATAGTATATGGGCAGTTACCAAAGATCATTATAGATTTTGTCAATATCCCAGTGGATGAGAGGAACAGTGTGGATGTAGAAGCTACGTTAGAGAACCTGAAACAGACACATGAGAAGGTAAAGTGATGTATTGAGAAAAGTAATGCACGATATAAGTTAGTAGCAGATCAACACCAAAGACATAAGGAGTTTAAAGTGGGTGACATGGTTTTAGTCCATTTGAGGAAAGAGAGATTTTTGACTAGTACTTATAATAAGCTCAAGTATAAGAAGATAGGGCCATGCATAATACTCAAGAAGCATGGAGAAAATGCTTATCAGGTGGATTTACCAAAGGAGTATGAAATATCTCCCATTTTCAATGTTAGTGACTTATGTCCATATTCCTATGATGGTAGGTCGGAGGAGCCAACTAAAGTGGACTAGCAAAAATAATTACCTAGGAAAAAGAAGGAGCAAGTGGAGGAAGTGCTTGATAGAAAGATTATAGAAATAAGAAGAGGAAGGTATAGCAAGTACATGGTAAAGTGGATTGACTTGCCATATGAAGATAACACGTGGATTTTGGAGGAGGAGCTAAGGACTCTCGATGAGAGGAAGTGAGAGCAGTTTGAAGCAGGATGTTTGTAGGAGGACCTATAACTTTTTATCAAAAGAGGAGATTGATGCAAGAGCATTTGAGTGCACATCATCGATAGTCTAACATGTGTCAGAGGAAGATAGACTGACATGCATCGGTGGTAGTCTGACATGTGTCAAAGGAGATCGACCTACTTTGGAGGAAGTTAGATTGGCATGTGTTAGTGGATGGTGTCCAAACTAACATGCATCAATGAAGGAGGAGTAGGGTGAAGATCAACAGGAGTCAACGAAAACTAAACCAACCAAGGAACCCCCACCAAATTGACCAACTGAACAAATGAACAAACACCCTTCTTCTCTTAATTGGGGGTATTTATAGTTGAATTCCAAATGGCTCTCTATGCCCTTCACCTTTGGCTCCAACGATTAGGTTAGGTGAGTATTCATGCCTCAACGACTTCATCAATAAATGTTGTAATGTCTCTCAGTAACTTTCCCTTCAGCTACCTGGTGCATGCATTTGTATTTAATAAGGTAGGTGCCTAACTTACTTCTTGACTGTCAGTATCTCATGCTGGACTCTGCTGACTCATGTCGGTCACCTTATGTCTCCTATCAACCATTTCGAT
>Ga0181465_101036_pt2 | contig 11064 bp, 5 predicted proteins | sample InSIn3gowninarea_FD_119076 | JGI IMG/M metagenome (GOLD analysis project Ga0181465, IMG submission 119076) | Clean room microbial communities from NASA Spacecraft Assembly Facility at Jet Propulsion Laboratory, Pasadena, California, USA -... ... | reverse complement strand
TCGATCCTCATGACCTTACTCCTCTATGTAATAACTATTTCATGTACCGTGTAGTCTACCTGCTGCTTCTTAACTCTACATCCCATCCATTTGTCAATATGAATGGGTTACATGCAACACATCCCGAAAGTATTGTATGAAAATGGCCTTAAGTCCTTTCCATTACCGCCCCAGGAAGATAGTACTTACATCATTCAGATACCATGATATGTCCTGATGATATTTCTCATTTCCTTTCTAAAGACGTTTCTAGCATAGATATTATACAGGACAATATCATACCACCCCCTCCCCCTCCTCCCCTCTAATACAAATGTATACTTTCTATAAGCAGCACACACCACCCAAAGATACAAGTAAACGACGCAATTATAATGAATTTTAGACAAAGGAAAAGAAGACAACGCCATCATCCGGCCCAATAGATTCCAGTTCCCCACCAACTCCAAAAAACAAACCCGACGAAGAAAATGCGAGACAGACACCCAAAGTAAAGAGAGAGGGTATGAAGTTGGGTATCAGAAAAGCTCCCCCCGCTGTCCAGCACCTCTCTCCAAATCTCTCCGTCGACTCGACTTCCCTAAGCTACCACCACCAGATCGTTCTTCGCGCTCCTCATCCATCATGGCCGTCTCTTCTTCGATTTCCTTCTCTGTATCTTCGCGAAGACCGAGGATATCCGGAGGAATGAAGCTCATTTGCACGCTCGGAGCACCTTGGATATATCGGAGTTGTTCGCGGATGGATTGGAGCAAGCCGGCGAGGTAAGTGCGAGGGTTCTTGTTCTCGAGCTTGCGCATTTCCGAGAGGGGAGGGAAGAGGGAGAAGTCAGGGCCGAAGTGGTTGCGGAAGGTGACGGTTTCGGGGATGTGAGGGTCGATGGTATCCTGGGCGTCGATGAGGATGGAGGTTTCGTGGGCCCAGGCGCGGGAGACGTTGCGCGGGGTGTAACCGCCACCGCCGACGACGAGGAGTGGGAGGTTGAAGGTTTTGACGAAGGCGACGCAGGCGCCGTGGGCGGCGACGTTCAGGTTGAAGCAGCCGAGACGGTCGCAGCCGAGGGAGTCGGCACCGCATTGAAGGACGATGGCGCCGGGGCGGTAGACTTCGACGCAGGAGCCGACGACGTCGCGGAAGAGTTGGATGTAGGATTCGTCGTCGATGCCGTCGTGGAGGGGGACGTTGACGGAGTGGTGGGCGCCTGGGTTGAGGGGATGCGTGGGCCCCGTGCTGTCGAGGCCACCGGTGCCGGGGAAGAAGTTATCCTTGTCGTATTTGTGGAAGGAGACGGTGAGGACGCGGTCGGTGGACCAAAAGGCTTGTTCGACGCCGTCGCCGTGGTGGACGTCGATGTCGATGTACATGACGCGCGGGTGCAGGCGGAGGAGCTGCAGGATACCGAGGACGATGTCGTTGATGTAGCAGAAACCGCTGGCTTCGGCTTTTTTGGCGTGATGTAGGCCACCGGACCAGTTGACTGCGATCTCCGACTGGTTGTTGCAGAGCTTGCGGGCTGCGTCGATGGTGCCGCCGGCGTAGAGGGAGCAGTAGTTGTAGAGGCCGTCGAAGATGGGGCAGTCGTCACCGAAGTTGAAGCGCGCGATGTTCTCGCTTTGTTCAGGGTTCTCCATGTCGCCGGGGACAACTTGCTTGAGGAAATCAAGATAATCTGATTTGTGGAAGTCGGCCAGCTCTTCGTAGGTGGCTGCGCGCGCCAGGTAGAGGTCCATCGCATGGTGCATGCCGTAGGCCATGACCAGCTGCTTGGTGAGGGTCAGACGCCATGGCTTCATGGGATGAGACTGGCCGAAGTGGTGTGGTTCGACGGCGGGATTGGCGTGCCAGGAGACGCGATATCCATTGGGGCGAGAGATGCCATTTTGTTGGCGTTCGTGGGTGACTTTGCGGTCGACGGAGAAGGTGGGTGCGGAGGACGGAGGGGCGTATTCTTGGACAATGGCGGAGCGGGCCATGAGGATCGATATCGGAGGGCTGTGTGAGGAAATAGAGTCGAGGGGGACCGATCGGAGACGAAGAATAGGCGCGTCAGAGTTCAGATCATGCTGGCATGCGCGGAGAGCGGATGTGGAGGCGAAATGGACGTGGCGGGGAGAAGAAGAGCCGAAGAGAAACGGAAGTGCAGTTTGGAGTTCGAGTTCGCGGCAGAAAAAGCCGACGATCACCTGCGCTGGTTGGCCGCGAATTGGAATCCCTGCAGCCCGCGATATAAGCTCAGCACTACGGAGTACGGGAAAATATAATATAGTAACAGGGCTCGGAAGAATACTATTAGCTATCTAGAAGGATAGCACCAATTCGTGATAATTAACTATTCGCATACTATGTAGCATAGATGATTCGACGATCTGCAGCAAACTTGACAGGATCGGCTACTACCGAGTCATGCTCAAATCCCGAATCATCCCCGAGGGATTACCTAACCTCCGCCGATGTCGGGTGGGCTCCCATGGCTTCACCTTTAAATTCTTCTTCCATCGCAGACTCGGAGGCGAAAGAAGGCGTCTAGATCACAGATAAATCACTACTTGCAGCGATTGCGGGAGGCGATAACTGTCAGCCCACGCGAGTTCACATTTATAAAGCCACCAGCGCCGTCCTCTCAAGTCTCAACAGCAACAAGTCTCGACGTCATCGGCACATCCTTTACAACTTCATAGAACGTTGTCATTTTTGACCGACATTTCTTCTACAAACCGCCATCATGCCTATGGTAACTGCAGCTACCACCCTGCGACGGGCTTTGGAGAACCCTGACTCCTTCATTGTCGCCCCCGGAGTCTACGATGGACTGTCGGCTCGTGTCGCCCTTTCCGCGGGCTTCGACGCTCTGTACATGGTAAGTGGCGAATGTCACCATCTTTAAATGCTGGTCAACCGGCTCATCAATCCTTACAGACCGGTGCTGGTACCGCTGCCTCGGTTCACGGCCAAGCAGACTTGGGCATCTGCACTCTCAACGACATGCGCGCCAACGCCGAAATGATCTCCAACATCTCCCCTAGCACTCCCGTAATTGCCGACGCAGATACCGGCTACGGCGGCCCCATCATGGTCGCGCGCACGACCGAGCAATACTCGCGGTCTGGAGTCGCCGCCTTCCACCTTGAGGACCAGGTTCAGACGAAGCGCTGCGGACATCTTGCTGGCAAGATACTCGTGGACAGGGAGACCTACGTGACGCGGATTCGGGCAGCAGTGCAGGCTCGCCAGCGGATCGGTAGCGATATTGTTGTGATCGCCCGGACGGATTCCCTTCAAACCCACGGTTATGAGGAGAGCGTCGCAAGACTGCGGGCCGCGCGCGATGCAGGCGCGGATGTAGGATTCCTCGAGGGGATTACGACCAGGGAGATGGCCCGGCAAGTGATTCAGGACCTGGCGGGGTGGCCGTTGCTATTGAACATGGTGGAGCACGGGGCCACGCCGTCGATCTCAGCGGCCGAGGCCAAGGAGATGGGCTTCCGCATTATCATCTTCCCATTCGCGGCATTGGGACCTGCCGTTGCAGCGATGCGCGACGCAATGGAGAAGCTGAAGAGGGACGGCATCCCGGGGTTGGACAAGGAGATGACACCACAGATGCTCTTCCGTGTGTGTGGATTGGATGAGAGCATGAAGGTGGATGCGCAGGCAGGCGGGGGGGGTGCTGCTTTCGACGGAGGGGTGGACCTGAAGTAGTTGGATGATTTATTTGCGCAGTACATACCTTGGAGCCTACTTGAGGCTTAGAACATAATTGTATAGATGTAAATATGTTTCATTTGATCTGATCCCGGAGAGCAGTAAGACATGGAGGCTGTTCGTCTCGAGGATATAGCGATAAAATGAGATTGTAGATAACTCAGTACTAACTGTTGCCACTGATTGAATGATGCTGACTGAGCACCAAATAGGCAATCGTCTAACCCTAATCAGGTCAACAACACGGGATCCGAAAGGAGGCGCTTAGTCACGCCGGATCATCGGGCCCCAAATTGAAGCTGACGAGTCGCTCTCCGCGACAGGAATAGTATCCGCTCCTCGTCTCGAACAGGGCAGCTGGCCTCTAATTTTAGAGGGCCCCCAGGCCGAAAAGGAGATTCTCAGCCCATCCAGGAAGTGGTCGGCTGATGTTGAGGGCCGAACGTGGCTTACTGTTGGAAAGTCAGCAATTCCTGCCAACCGAGAAGGGGGTTCCGTCGGCATCCATGGGACAGAGACCCAGGGAAACAATATTTATTTACATGTGAAAAAAGTAGTATAGATAGAGAGGTATAGAACAACGCTCTCCTATGAGTGCAAGAGCTAGTTCCCATAAAATCCAAGACAACGTTCGATAGTCCAGCCAGTTTTCGGTGGCCAGAACCTGGCAGGTCGCACCCCCTCGGTGGATTAAGCGACTATCGTTACCCAGACTTGCCGGTCACGGGCCAACAACAGGCAATGACAGTTGGGGTGGACTCGGACACGGGCTGAAGATTACCGAGTTGTCGCTGTGCTAAACTCTAGTGGCCCGCTGGCCAGATGGTCCATGGGATGACCAGTGATTTCGATACAGACAGCAAATCTCGATTGTTGGTGTTGTTGTTTGGGGATGCTGACCATGGCTGCGCAGGATGTTTGGAATTCCGCTTGCCGCCGTCCCTGGATTTTGGGGGTCTTGATCAGGGTCCGCGCCAGGGTCAAATTGGGGTTAAGCCGTGGCATTCAGGGTCACTTGGTGGGCAAAACAGCCGGACCCTTAGGGGTCCTGCAAGCCCTTTTTTACCTCAAGCTATACCAAAATACCAAAATTACCGTAACGATTCAAGGTGGATGCAGTGAGAGCAAAAGTCACTGCCTGCCTTGCCTTTCCACCCGAACGCAGGCTCCAGTCTTACGGTGTGCAATCTCACGGTCTGGCCTGTATTCATCCACTGTCAGTCCATCGGATCAAATCACTGTCCAACGTGGGTCTTGACGTGGCGATGGGCTGGCTCGTTCCTGGGTAACCGGCAGGGAGGCCGGGATTCGACCAAGCAACAATGACTGAAGTTGAAGTGACTTGTTCATGAGTGAAATTAAATTGAACAGTAGAATATTGGTTCGAAATGACGTATCAATAAGCAGTGCGATTTACTCTGTCGGATTCTTGCGATCGGGCAGCATTCCAGCTGGATTCCATGCATCTAATCAAACCCCGCCCTATCGTGAGGCGTCCACTGATCGATCGTTAGGCGATGAGATCCACGGAATTCACTTCCTCTGGATTGTTGACATGCTGGGATTCTCAGCATCACTAGTAAGTCAAGAGACGGTGTAGACTTGTTGGAGTGTGTACCTGAACACGATGCAGCACAAAGTGCTGAGTGCATCTGTAAGGTACCAGGCACCGTACGGTATTGTACAACGGCAGGCGCGATCGGCGGGGCGGTTCCAGGGATTGCGAGTCTCGACCTACAAAGCATATCCTATCTACCATTGACTGGTGATGTTATTCATTATACTACCTGCTAAATGGGTATGCTAACAGTCGGGCCTTATCCGAACGTAGAATATAAGTGGGTAATTATTGTGTTTACTGGGTCAATAAATCGAGTTTCAACCATGCTATATCGAGGTATCCATGCTGTACTCTGTATTTGCAGACGAAAGAAGGATTTGGGTTTAGACCCCAAGTGGGGGCCATCCCACCAATGACACGCCATTTTGCAGCATCCGAACGGCAAGCTCAGGAACCGATGCTCGTCTTCAACCAATCAGTCGCCCCCAAAGCCAAGTGACTCCCCTGATCGACCCCCTTTTAATTTAATGAAATCCAATTACAGGTCCAACTTGATACGAAGAGGACCGTTTGATGCGGGAAAAAGTGAAAAAACCATGCAGAGTGAAAGAAAGGAACGATGGTAACGAACTGAATGGGAAACTCCCCTTCCACGATCTGGGCCTGGCCTTTCCATCTCCTCCCCCCCTCTGGCTTTTCTTATTATTATCTCCTCTTTCCCCCCGGCTCTTCCCTTCCTCTTCCTCTCTCTCTCCCTCTCTGCTCTGCAACTGCTTTGCTCTCCTTCTCGGGTACACATCTCACTCCTTTGTGTGTGTTTGTTTCAAGGCTGAGCGTCCCTATTGGTGTTGCTCGCGTCATTCATTACTTCCAATCTACTCACTCTCTTTCATCAATCGTGTACCCTGAACCCGGTTGCTTTGTTCCAATACAACACCTGTGATACCCATTCAGTTCATTGTTCATCAACCCAACATCATGCAGCTCAAGAACTCCATGCTCCTGCTGGCCGCTCTGACGGCTGGCTCCGCTACTGCTCGCCTGCACGGCCATGAACGCCGTCACCACCACAACGACAAGCGTGACGTCGGCGATGTCGTCGTCGCTACTATCGACGGTCAAAAGGTCTCCTGGATCAACGAGTGGTCCGGTGTCGCCGCTACCACTGTCTCTGAGGCTGCCACTACTCAGGTGTCTGTCGAAGCTGCCGCTACTGTCTCCGTGGCCGCCTCCGTCGTTGCTTCCGTCTCGGCGGTTCCTTCTGCTTCCAGCTCTTCCGGCGCAGCCACTGCTAGTGGATCCTGCTCGAGCTGGACCGACACCCTCTCGTCCGGCGATTACTCTCGTGCCGGCTTTGGCAAGTCCACAGTCAGCAAGCGCACCACCAACGCCATCTACTACACCGGCAATGTCGGCAGCCCTTGGGGTAGCAACATCATCGAAGTCGACGCCTCGAACGCCTGCCAGTACAAGCACGTCGTCCGCATTGACGGCAGTGAGACTGACGACTGGACCGTCGTCTTCTGGAACAAGATCGGACCCGATGGAGGTCTGAACGGCTGGTACGGCAACTCTGCTCTGACCCTGACCATCAAGCCCGGTACCTCTCGCTACGTCGCCTTCGACGATGACTCTCAGGGTGGCTGGGGTGCTGCCAAGGGTGACAAGCTCCCCACCGACGAGTATGGCGGTTACTCCTGCACCTGGGGTGAATTCGACTTCGGTAACACTAGCAACGAAGGCTGGTCCGGCTGGGACGTGTCTGCCATCCAGGCCCAGAACGCCAAGCAGGAGGTGCAGGGTATGAAGATCTGCGACCACCAGGGCAGTGGATGCTCCAGTATCTCCAAGTCGGCCAGCAGCGTCATCAATGCCTACACGGCTGCCCTTGCTGCTGCCGATGGCATCGGTGGCTCCCTGGCCTCCGGCCCCGTCCGTCTCCAGGTCACCATCGACTTCGAGTAGATGTGTCTTGTCATTGATTTGTTCAGATTTCTTTATTTCTTTTCAAATATTCCCTTCGGTAAACTTGGCTTGGGGTTAGGGTGTTTTTGTGTGTGTGCAGGCCTGCACCGGGTCCTTCGGGGTCTGACCCTCGCAGCTGGAAGTGAGGGTTACATTGCACGTCCGACCCTTGCCGTGCTGCCAGGATCTGCTTGCTTGATACGTTCGATTGTACATACATCCATATACCACCGTGATTATTGAGTTATGAGTAACTTTATACTCTAAGTTTCAATCCTTTAATCATGTTTTTACATAAGTGACCATATGATTAGTATTTTTACTTTATATCTAAACTTGCATAGTATCCTCAGTTCTGCATATTCTCTCAACTGTTACTCTGATTGATAAGCTGCATCTTGCTAACAATAGCCATCTCCCTTATCTGTACACCTTTCCCCATGCCTATCTATCTAGTATTTCAGACCCGGCTTGCAATCAGATGGAAACATGGCAATAACCAAAGCCAATGAGTTCACCGCACAGCTTACGAACATGGACTCTAAACATGAGACATAACCACCTAGCATCTAGTTATTTCCAATCTATTAAGTAGTTCTACCCGCTCATCAGCTTAAGAAATCCATTCTCTAGATTGATAAGCATATCCATTCTTCTCTCTTCATGTATAAGGTTAAACCGCGCTAAATCTGCATTGTAACACTCCACAATGGATATAGAAGACCCCTTGGCATTAAACGATAGGAGCTGGAGTAGCTATAAGCTAGTTCGCTGACCTTGGCTAAGTAAGTATACAACCCAACTAACTACTTGAAATGACTGACTACCAAATAAAATCGTTGCAACGTTTTGGAGGTTATTGCCGATTTGTCAGGTTCAACGCCGGTTAGCTTAAGGTCAAGGTATGGTGTTGAGATCACTGCTTGGTTACTTTACTTACTTACTTTATTTCTAACGTCCGTATCGTATGTATGTCCTGGAGGTCTAGCATAAGAATATTAGGACTGGTATGCTCTTGGGTGGGGGGCTTGTAGGTTTTTCTCCCAGGAGTTGAATCTATCAACTGATAAATCTTCATACGGTGCCCCCACAGAAAGGATGGAATAAGTCTACGCCTCTCAGTATTGTTAATAGCTGAAGAATAACATGTGCAAAGTTGGTCAATATCACATATAAACTGTATTACAACCCAAGGAACAATAAGACGACACAGATATGCTGCATGTGTTGAAGATCGCAGCAGGGTTTTGTAATATACTCGGCACAGCACTTAAATCATCTGAAGATCAGGTTGCGAATGACAGAATCAAAGATCCAAGCGACTCCCTTCTTCGCGCATTTCACGTTGAGTATAGAGATACGCTGCGAAAGCAAAGCATTCCTGGTCATGGGAGCAGAACTTTATCACATTATCGGTGAAGTTCGTCCCGGCGTTCAGTAGTCGGTGCACATCGAGCTGTGGGCTAATATCTTGGTCCTCCGGGTATTCGAAGATTCGATAGGAGTTGACACTTAATGAGAATGAAGATGAGATGGTCAAGAGGAGTGGGATTGATGCCGAGGGTTTCATTTCGTCGATGAGTGCTGGTCGAGAAGGAAGTAGGGTGTTTATAGCTGGGTTGACGCTGTAGGTTAGCTGATGAAATGACTGGAGATGGTTATGGTGCTTACTTGTCTCTTACCAATATGAGATTTGTAGTGTGTTGCTTTCCTTACCCTGCACTGTGACTGGGCTATATCACTTGACACGATGATAAAGGTCAGATTTTACAAATGCTTGACCTGTCTATAGGGTGTTATACTTAGTGAGGAGACGATGAAATGCAATCATCAAACTGCTGTAGCGATGCTGTGTGCCCCTCACCTACCCACTAGCCAAGTCGTTTAGGCCATAAATCCATGCCAGAGGGAATCTAACCCTGTCAGTGTCTCACCTGCGTAGTATTGCATTGCACACTAAAGCCGTTCGCCGAAGCGCTAGTCAGGGCTCACATGAGGCAGGCAGGCTGAGAGACCTGCGCGTGCAACCAGGAGAATATCTTTGTCGAAGCAAGCTGGAACTCAAATAGTCTAACGCTTTCATCCCAGTGCGATGGTGCCTTATGGATGGTTCGGTAACTTAAGCCTTCAGCAGATCTATCCTTCATCCTTGACTACATTCAGTAACGTATGTGGAAGAAGGCATCTATCTCACCATCGCAATATATCCAACTGTCAGTAGAAATGGGACACTAACCAACACCCAATAGATTAGTAGATATTACATGTCTACCTTGATGTTCACCATCCAAATACCACCATCTGACAAGTGGCGCGAGTATGCACCCTGCTCGCACCCGGAACATATTCCCTGTAAGGCTGGAGGCCCGAGCAAGCGCTAGTCAGATAGTCGAGATATTTGGATAACAGGGACCCCACAGGTATTCTTCTCTCATCTCTTAAGAGCCAGTCCCTCCCAATCTCCTCTATTCCCCCTCCATAACAATGATCTCCCCAGCAGAAGCCATCACCTACCTGTTCAGCGGGGTGATCGTCTCGAATATATACCTCATAATAATGCACCTCACTCCGATCCCTCGAATAGTCCGCTGCCTTCCCTTTGGCCAGACGTATGTCCTCGCTCTCCAGGCGATGGTCGCAGCTCTCATTGTGCGGATGCAATGCGTCATCCTGAATCAGCCATTCCAGCTCCGATTGAGGAAGATCAAAGTCCTTCTCTTTCTTTATGCTGTCTTTCCGATGCCGATACTTGTGGTATGGGTGGATACTAACGTTCTTCCGAGGGCGTGTGGGTGTCGGTGTTGGAGTTGATAGTCTGGCATATACTGGTGGAGGAGTCCAAGATTTCCAAGGTTGAGACTAGGGTGGGATGGTTAAGTCTTATACTAGGCGACTCTTTCAAATGTCTGCTTTGTACCAGGAGGCTCTCGGTGTGTATTGGCGCTGTCCAATGTTGATATGAATGTACCCAAAGAGGAACTATTCATTTCAATATTCCACTCTCGTGGGGGCTCCTTTTCTAGCCAAAAGAGTGCAGTATCTCTGTCTCAGAAGAAAGCACTCCTCTGCAGTAGCGTGGATTGTGGGTTTGGAGCACTCCGCTTATACATATTCCGCTTGAGACGGGCAGGGCTTCGAATCTTACATATGATGATCAGGAATTAGAAAACGGAGATAGATCCAAGAGATGCTCGCAGTATTACGTTGTATAAGAGAACAACGCTAAGTGTACAGCTTATACTGTCTATATTCTTGAGAAGTCAAAGTGGCAGTAAGTGGATATATCTACACCCTACTACTATCACCACCACCACCACATAGATACGCTTATCGCCATAGAACCTCACATCGACATCCCCATCAAACGAAGAGAGAGATCACAACACACACACACCTCACATTACCTAACAGTAGCAGAGCTACTTTCTGTAACCTTATAGTACTAACGAAGTCGAGGCAATAGTCTATATCAATACCAACTTCTTACTCAAGAACTTAATCTGTCTTTCAATGATCCTGTTGTGGGTCTGTTTCAATCGAGATTAGTACTACCAGGATTAGAATAGGTATCATATATATGAGCAGGAGTAGGACTAGGAATGATTGAGCTTCTACTAACACAATATACTCTACGCCTCGCTGGGAATGTTGAGATCTGAAGATTCAAAAGAACCTGGTTGGCTACTCTTACACCACCGTGGAGGAAATACTTAATAAACAATCTTTCTAATATACACTATAGATCAAGATCACGCAAAACCTTCATCGCGTCCATCTCAAGATCTAATTCCTCCTCCTTTTTCCCTTCCCCTTCACCTTCCTCGTCATCTACCACC
>Ga0181465_101222_pt1 | contig 11066 bp, 10 predicted proteins | sample InSIn3gowninarea_FD_119076 | JGI IMG/M metagenome (GOLD analysis project Ga0181465, IMG submission 119076) | Clean room microbial communities from NASA Spacecraft Assembly Facility at Jet Propulsion Laboratory, Pasadena, California, USA -... ... | reverse complement strand
TGATGTTAGAAGCGAAGAAGAATATAAAGATGGTCATATCAATAGATCAATTAACATTCCCTACGACGAAGTTGCAGCTAATATTGATAAGTTTAAAAATTTAGATAAACCAATAGTCTTATATTGCAGGACCAATAACCGCAGCTTTTATGCTGCATCTATCTTACAAGGTGCTGGTTTTGATGATATTACTATCGCACCAGGGGTGGCCTATTATGATTATAAATTGACAAAATAAAAGCTCCAAAATTGGAGCTTTTCTTTGATATGTACCCTCTTTACTGGACAAACCAGTAAGGAGGGTATTTTTATGAAATATAGTTATGAATTCAAAAAAGAATGCGTACAATTGTATAGAGAAGGTAAATGGCCTGATACACCTGAAGGAGCTAAAGAAAAAAACTTTCATGATTCAATTAGAACATGGTTTAAGTTAGAAGAACTTCATGGACCAGAAATTTTAAAACACGGAAATAATATTAATTGGACTGCTGATGAGAAATTAGAAATGATATCTAAAGTGTTAGCTGGAAATTCCATAAAATCTATAGCAATCGAAAATGGAATCAATGATGGACAACTTTATTCATGGGTTAACAAGTATAAAAATTATGGATATAATGGTCTTGTGAATAAAAAGAAAGGCCGTAAATCTAAAAATACAAGTATGAAAAATAATAATAACCATAAAGCAAAAGAACTTAATGAATCTGAAAGAGAAGAACTAATAAAACTTAGAGCAGAAAATGAATATATAAAAGCAGAAAACGAAATAATAAAAAAAGAGATCGCCTTGAGAGAAGAACGTTACGCTGCGCAACTCAAGGCGAAAAAGCAGCGATTGTCAAAGAACTCAAAGAAGAAGGATACAGACTAAAATATCTTTTAAAAGCTATTGATATGCCAAGATCAACATACTATTTTGAAATAAACAAAGTTGATAATATAAAGATTAAGAATAGTCATATTGCAGATAAAATAACTCAAATATTTAACTTACACAAAGGAAGATATGGAGTAAGAAGAGTATATATGGATCTGATAAATCAAGGTTATGTCATAAATCATAAAAGAGTTCAAAGAATAATGCATGAGCTAAAACTATTTGGAAAAAGATCTAAGGAAAAATATCACTCATATAAGGGGAAGGTAGGTAAAGTAGCTGATAATATAATAAATAGAGATTTCAAGGCAGATAGACCTCTACAAAAATGGACTACTGATGTGTCAGAATTTAAATTCTCTTGGGGTAAGTGCTACATATCTCCAATACTTGATATGTATACCAATGAGATTATTTCTTACGACCTATCCTTAAGTCCCAACTTAAATCAGATATCAAATATGTTAGAAAAAGCATTTAATAAATTTCCAAAACTAGATAACTTAATTCTACATTCAGATCAAGGTTGGCAATACCAACATGAATATTATGTAAATGAGCTTAAAAGACATGGTATAAGACAATCCATGTCAAGAAAAGGGAATTGCTATGATAACTCCATAATGGAAACATTCTTTGGAAGGCTAAAAAATGAAGTTTATTATGGATATGAAAAGAGCTATAGCTCTTTTGAAGAATTTTCAAAAGTAATAGAGGAATATATTTACTATTACAACAACGAAAGGATTCAATCAAAAACAAAATGGATGCCACCTACAAAATATAGGTTAGCATCCACTAATAATTAATTAAATATTGTGTCCAGTTTTATGGGTACACATCACTTAGTTACATATTGAAAAATTCTAATATATCTTCATAAACTACAGACCTATCTTCCTCATTAAGTATTTCGTGTCTCATATGATCATAGACTATGTTATCGATATTTGTATAACCTGCTTTTTTAAGAGTATTAATACTATCTTCAAGGCCCTTATCAGATCCTGTAACTATGTCATCGGCACCTGTTGCAGATATGATCGAAAGATCTGGGTTTTTCACCATATACCTTCTAACTTTTGACATCTTATTATTCATATCTATAATTGTAACCACACCACGCTCTAAGAAAGTTTGGACTCTTTGCTTATCATTTCTCTTGTCGATAACATTGTCCATATTATAGGAAATCCAAGTATCATCACCCTTAGAACCTGGCAAAAGTGGGCTTAAAATAGCCGGCTGGTATTTATTGAAATAAAAGGTAATTATATTACCTAGAAACAAGCCAAATGCAGCTACTTTACTATGTTCAACAGTTCCAGTAAGAACAAGCTTATCTATAGTGTCGTCATATTTTTGTAGGTAAAGTCTTGATATCATAGAACCCATAGAGTGTCCAATCATATTGACTTTTAGACCTGGGTGGGTCTCCCTAGCAAATGAATTTACGGCATAAACGTCGTCAATAACTTCTTCTGTAAGTCTCATATAGCCTGTTGGATACTTTTCAGAAATACTCTTACCATGTCCCCTATGATCGTGGGCTATGACAGTAAATCCATTGGCATTTAGAAATTTTATAAAATCTATGTAATTATAAGAATGTTCTGCCATACCATGGATTATGTGTACTATTGCCTTTGGATTAGCTACTTCATAGAGTCTTATGAAGATATCGTGACCATCGTAATTTGTGAGATAAATCTCTTGGTGATCATCAAAATTTCTCTTATTTCTTATAAAATATTTTTTAGTATTTTTGACCTTTTCAAAGTCTCTAGTAATTTTATAGTAATAAAATTGAGGAAAGAGAATCAATAATGCTATTATTATCCAAATGGTTTTTGCGCTCATAATTCAACCTCCATCTTTTTAACATTGATAGCTGATGGCCCCCTTGGCCCATCTTCTCGATCAAAACTTACCTTATCACCTTCATCTAGTTTTTTGTAGTCATCATCAGATATAATACTTGTAAAGTGTACAAAATAATCTATATCATCATCTGACTTGATAAAACCATATCCTTTTTTATTATCAAAAAATTTAACTATTCCACTTTCCATATCATTTCCTTACTGCTTGAAATAGGATGCGCATTGTTTCATCATCTACAATGTCCATGTTATCTTCGTCAAACATTTTGACATTTTTAAATCCTTTTTGAAGTAAAATATTTTTTATATATTCTCTCTCATATACCCTTTCTTGCTGATATTCATAGATTCTTTTGTAAGATCCGTCTTCATTTTCTACAAAGAAGTTTAGATGCATATCAACTAAGTCATCTTCCATGAAATTATCCCGGGTATAAAATATATCCTCGTATTCATAGACGTAGCAGTTTGAACCAAAGATTTCACGCATCTTATACTCGGAATTTATATCTAGAATCAAAAGTCCATTCTCTTTTAGGTTTTTGTAGGAGTTTTCTATTAATTTTTCCAAGTCTTTGGGATTTGTCACATAGTTTATGGAATCTAGGAGTATTACTATCATGTCGTAGGCTCCAGGATTTTCATATTCTACCATGTCATAGTAAATCAAATTGACATTTTCATTGTCGTATTTTTCTGCAAATACATTTAACATATCTGTTGATATGTCTAAGGCATCTATTTCTTTAAATTCATCAAAGAAAAAATTTGTAAGCATGCCAGAGCCTGCTGCAAGCTCTAGCATCTTATCTTTTCTTATATTATTTTTTTCTACCAAGCTTAGGATATTTTGAGCGTATTTCTCATATTCTATATCAAAGCTTAGTTTGTCATATATATAGGAAAAATCTTCATACATTACTTATCTCTAATCTCTTCTAGTGATGCCTTAGTTTTTTCTAGTAGATCTTCATAATTTGCAAGTTTTTCCCTCTCTTCATTTACTACAGCTTCAGGAGCCTTGTTTACGAAGTTTTGGTTATTTAGTTTGCCACTTGCTCTTTTAATCTCGCTCTCTAATCTCTTGATTTCGTCATTTAGACGTGCTCTTTCTTTATCATAATCCATCAAATCATCAAGACTCATTAAAACTCTAAATTCATTGAATACTAGATTTACCAGGCCATCCTTATCGCTATCATATTCATATTTTAGTAATACTTTTACATCACTGGCATTAGCTAGGTTTACAAATTGGTCCTTGACTTCATCGAGCAAAGCCTTATAGGATTCATTTTCTGCAAGGATAATTAGATCTTGCTTGGTTTTTGCACCAACATTTAGGGTTGCTCTTTGGTTTCTAATTGCTGTGATAGCTTCAATAGCAGAATTTACAGTTGCTTCTTCGTTAATGAATTCAAATTCTTCATTAAATTGTGGCCATTGTTCGATTATAAGCATATCTTTCTTGTCAGGAAGGGCTGAATAAATCTCTTCTGTTATAAATGGCATAAACGGATGAAGCAAGGCAATCATTTTGTTTAGAACATATAGTAAAACTTTCTTTACATCTGCCTTAGCTTCTTCGTCTTCTCCGTATAATCTTAGCTTAGCAAATTCTATATACCAATCGCAGTATTCTTCCCAGATGAAGTTTTCTATCCTAGAAGCTGCAAGACCTATTTCGTAATTTTCGAGATTTTTTGTAACTTCTTCAATTGCATTATTTAGGCGTTTTAGTATCCACTTGTCCTCAAGTTCTAGATTTTTAATGGTTGAGAAGTCTAAATCGTCGCCTTCTTCTATATTCATTAGGACAAAACGACTTGCATTCCAAAGTTTGTTGGCAAAATTTCTGCTTGCTAGAATTCTTTTCTCATCATAGCGCATATCATTGCCAGGACTATTTCCAGTAATTAGGGTAAATCTTAAGGCATCAGCACCATATTGGTCCACAACCTCTATTGGATCTACACCATTGCCCAAAGATTTACTCATCTTGCGTCCTTGTGAATCACGGATAAGTCCTGTAAATAACACGTGGTCAAAAGGCACTTTGCCTGTTGTGTAAAGGGATGAGAATACCATTCTGATTACCCAGAAAAATATTATGTCATAGCCTGTTACAAGGATATCTGTTGGGAAGAAATAATCTAGCTTCTCATTTTCTTCTGGCCAACCAAGTGTTGCAAATGGCCAAAGAGCAGATGAGAACCAAGTATCTAGTGTATCTTCTTCTTGGGTCACGTGAATTCCATCAAGCATCCCATTTTCATCTGGCTCGTCTTCTGATACTATTATTTCACCATCATCAGTGTAGTATACAGGTAATCTATGTCCCCACCATAGTTGACGAGATATAGTCCAATCGTGAATGTTGTTTAGCCAGTTCATGTAGGTTTTGCCAAGTGATTCTGGTATTAGCTTAAGGTCTTCTTTTTCATAGGCGTCTATTGCCATCTTAGCAAGGCCATCCATTTTTACAAACCATTGTTTGGATATAAGTGGTTCTATAACAACATTTGTCCTCTCACTGTAACCTACTGCATGAGTTAGGGTTTCGATTTTTTCTAAATATCCTTCTTTTTCAAGCTCATCTACTAAAGCCTTACGAGCCTCATATCTTTCTAGTCCAGAATATTTGCCATATCCATCTTTTATATGTCCCTTTGTGTCAATTACAACGCATTGACCAAGATTATGACGTTCTCCAACTTCAAAGTCGTTTGGATCGTGAGATGGGGTTATCTTAACACAACCTGTGCCATATTCCATATCAACATAGGAATCTTCTATTATTGGCAATTTCCTACCTACAATTGGAAGTATTACATTTTTGCCTATTTTATCCTTAAATCTAGGATCTTCTGGGTTTACAGCAACTGCAAGGTCGCCAAACATAGTTTCTGGACGAGTAGTTGCAATTGTTATATATTCATCGCTATCTTCAAAGAAGTATTTGATGTACCAAAGATTTCCTTCTTTTTCCTCATGGTAAACTTCTGCATCTGATATAGCTGTTTCTGCTTCTACATCCCAGTTTACAATCCTGTTACCTTGATATATTAGCCCATCATCGTACATTTTTTTGAAAACTTTTTTGACTGCACGAGTTAGATTTTTATCCATAGTAAAACTATCGTACTCCCAATCGCAAGAAACACCTATGGTTCTAAGCTGCTTTTTGATTGTTCCACCGTATTTATCTGTCCAAGCCCAGGCTTCTTCTAAAAACTTATCACGGCCAAGTTCTTTTTTTGTATGACCTTCGCTCCTAATTTTTCCTACAACTTTTGCTTCTGTAGATATAGAAGCATGGTCTGTACCAGGAATCCACAAGGCTTCAAAACCTGCCATTCTCTTATAACGAATGATTATATCCTGGATAGTGTTGTTTAAGGCATGGCCTAGGTGAAGTTGTCCTGTTACATTTGGTGGTGGCATTACTATTGTAAATGGCTTCTTGTCTTTGTTTACATCGGCCTTAAAATATCCACCATCTTCCCATTTGTGATAAATTTCTTTTTCAAATCCTAAAGGATTATATTTTGTGTCCATAATTTTCTCCTTAAAAAAAGTGGCAAGGCAATAGCTCTAGGACGAGTTATCGCGTTACCACCTAAATTTCTTTTTAATAAAAAAGACTCTCTTATGCACTTATGCGTGCCACATGAAATATGAATAAAAGCAACATTCAAAGGGTCAATTTAAAGATTTGCACCAACCATCTTCTCTCTTAAAAATCTTGCCTTCTACTCCTCTTTTAATATTTCCTATTAACTAAAAATATTATATTTCATTTATCTTTTTTGTCAAAAACTTTTACTTCTATGAAAATATTTGCAAGAATACACATATAAAATCTTTGCATGAAATTCTATTTTATGGTATTTGTTAATTTTTTTGCCAGCAATTGTTTTCATATTTTTATTTTGTGTTATAATATCAATAGGGTTAGAGAAAGGTGAAATTTATGGAATTATTTGTTTACATTATTTCCGATACAGATGGGGTAGGTATTACTCAACTATCCAGAAATGCTATGGAAAAATTTAATGTTACTTATAAAGAAAACTTATATATAAATATCCATGATGAAAACGCTCTTAGAAATATACTCGAAGATGTTGGCAAAGATCGAGGTTTAAAGATTATTTTTAATTCTCTAAACAACCCAGGCCATAACAAAGCCCTCAAAGAATTCTGCAAGGACTATTTAATCTTATCAATCGACTTTACATACTATTCGCTAAATAAAATTAGCAATTATCTAGGTATTAACCCTACTAATGAGGAATATTTGGAAGATGATAAGATGCTACATAGTTCAAAAAGAATTGACGCTATTGATTTTGCTATCAAATATGACGATGGCAAAGATTTTAGAGGGCTAGAATATTGTGATATTTGTATAGTTGGAGTTTCAAGATCATCTAAGACCCCACTTTCAGTATATCTTGCTAGTATAGGCTACAAAGTTTCCAACGTTCCACTTGTTTTAAGCTCTAAGGTTCCAAAGGAACTTTTTGAGATCGATTCTAATAAAATCTTTGGTTTAACTATGGATTATAATAGATTGGTTCAAATTAGAGAAGCTAGACTAAATGTTATGCATTTATCAAAAAGCTCAACTTATAGTGACGAAGAATACATCAAGAAAGAACTAGCCTATGCTGAAGAAATAATGAGAGATTTGGATTGTAAAATTATAGATGTAACTAATCAATCAATAGAAGAAACTTCAGATTATATCATCAGTAATATTGAAAAAGTTATTAATTGAAAGGAGATAATATGGCTGATAAATTTGTTTATAATTTTAATGAAGGAAACAAGGAGATGAGAGCCTTACTTGGTGGTAAGGGTGCTAACTTGGCTGAAATGACCAATTTAGGTATACCTGTTCCATACGGATTTACCATCACAACAGAAGCTTGTACAAGATTTTACAAAGAAGATAAGGCTTTATGGGAAAGCTTAAACGAAGAAGTAACAAATCACATCAAAGACTTAGAAGCTGCTAACGAAAAAACATTTGGTTCTACTGAAGATCCACTATTAGTTTCAGTAAGAAGTGGTGCACCAATTTCTATGCCAGGTATGATGGATACAATCCTTAACTTAGGTTTAAACGATCAAGCTGTTATTGGTCTTGCTAAAAAAACTGATAACGAAAGATTTGCTTACGACTCATACAGACGTTTTATCCAAATGTTTTCAGACGTTGCAATGGAACTTGACAAAAACAACTTCGAAAAACTTCTTACAGCTAAGAAAAAAGCAAAAGGTGTAGAACTTGATACAGACCTTGATAGCAATGACCTTAAAGAATTAGTTGAAGAATATAAAGCAAAATATAAAGAATTAAAAGGCGAAGATTTCCCACAAGAACCAAGAGAACAACTAGACCTTGCAATATCAGCTGTATTTAGATCTTGGGGTAACGAACGTGCTATCCTTTATAGAAAATTAAATGACATAGATGATGCAATGGGTACAGCAGTTAACGTTCAAACCATGGTATATGGTAACATGGGCGATACATCTGGTACAGGTGTAGCATTCTCCAGAAACCCAGCTACAGGTGAAAACCGACTATTTGGTGAATACCTAATCAACGCTCAAGGTGAAGACGTAGTTGCTGGTGTTAGAACTCCACAAGAAATTCACACCCTAGAAAAAGCAATGCCTGAAGTTTATGAAGAATTTGCTGCAACAGCTAAAAAACTTGAAGACCACTACCAAGACATGCAAGATATGGAATTTACCATCCAAGAAGGTAAATTATTCCTACTTCAAACTAGAAATGGTAAGAGAACAGCTCAAGCTGCAGTTCAAGTAGCAGTTGACCTTGTAAATGAAGGACTATTAGACAAAAAAGAAGCGGTATTAAGAGTAAACCCAAAAGACTTAGACGGTCTACTCCACCCTACATTTACAAATAAAGCTAAGGATTCAAATGAAGCAGCTGCAACAGGACTTGCTGCATCTCCAGGAGCTGCAGTTGGTAAGATTTCATTTACTGCAAAAGACGCTGCAAAGAGAGCATCTGAAGGTGAACAAGTTATACTAGTTCGTGAAGAAACATCACCAGAAGACCTTGAAGGTATGGTATCTGCTCAAGGTATACTAACAGCTCGTGGTGGTATGACAAGTCACGCTGCAGTAGTAGCTCGTGGTATGGGTAAATGCTGTGTATCTGGAGCAAGCGACATCCACGTTGACGAAGACGAAGGAATCATGAGAATTGGTGAAAATATCTATACTAAAGAAGATACAATCTCTATCGATGGTTCTACAGGTAAGGTTTATATTGGAAATCTTGAAACTCAATCTCCACAATTAGAAGGTAACTTCGAAACATTTATGGGATGGGTTGACGAATATAGAGACATGAAAATTAGAACAAATGCCGATACACCAAGAGATGTAAAACAAGCTCTAGAATTTGGTGCAGAAGGTATTGGTCTATGCCGTACAGAACACATGTTCTTCAAAGAAGACAGAATCTTCCAAGTAAGGAAAATGATTCTTGCAGCAGATATTGAAACTAGAGAAGCAGCACTTGATAAAATCCTTCCAATGCAAGAAGATGACTTCTATCAAATCTACTCACTAATGGGCGAAAGACCAGTTACAGTAAGACTTCTAGATCCACCACTACACGAATTCTTACCAAGAGGAGAAGCAGAAATCAAAGATCTAGCTCATGACTTAGGTATTGAACCAAACCGTGTACGTGAAAGAATTGCTGAACTAGAGGAAGTTAACCCAATGCTAGGATTCAGAGGTCTAAGACTAGGTGTAAGATATCCAGAAATATCTAAAATGCAAGCTCGTGCTATAATCCAAGCTGCTATCCACTGCCATGAAGATGGAATCAAAGTTATACCAGAAATAATGATTCCACTTTCAAATGATGTTCGTGAATTAAAATACGTTATAGACGAAGTAAAAGATGAAATCGAAAAAGTATTTGAAGAAAAGGGTACAAAAATTGACTACCTAGTAGGTACAATGATTGAAATCCCAAGAGCTGCAATAACAGCTGACGAAATAGCTCAAATCACTGACTTCTTCAGCTTCGGTACAAACGACTTGACACAAATGACCTTTGGCCTTTCAAGAGATGATGCTGGTAAGTTCTTGCCACTATATCTAGAAAAAGATATCTATGAAAAAGATCCATTCCAAGTACTAGATCAAAAAGGCGTTGGTTTCTTAGTAGAAACTGCTGTTGAAAAAGGACTAAGCACAAACAAAGACCTACACTTAGGTATTTGTGGTGAGCACGGTGGTGAACCTAACACTGTAAAATACCTATACAATGTTGGACTTGACTACGCTTCATGCTCTCCATTTAGAGTTCCAATAGCAAAACTAGCTGCTGCACAAGCTTCTATAGAAAAAGAAAACAAATAAAAAATAGCCAGTAAATTTTGAAGTGAACCAATAATTTAGGTTCACTTCATTTTTTATGACTATTTTAAATGCTTTCTGTATAGTTTTACTAATAGAGTATTTCCATCTAAATTAATATAAGCATCATCCATCAAGTATCCTATAGTCTTAAATTCCTCCATATCTGCAGTATTCATCAAACCTTCGTAATAATGGTCGTACTCACTTACTCTGGGATTCATAAATACACTTTCTAGCGCCCATGTATCGACATTTCTAGGATTAACTTGGCCTTCTACTACAATCTTTGTCCTTTCTTCATCTATTGAAATATCAACATTTATATGAGAGTATTCGTGGTAAGTATAGTACTGCATTATAAGATCTACTATTCTACGTGCGTTTTCTCTTTCTTTATTCATCCTTATACCTCTCAATTAAATTTCTAAATAATGGTACCAAAACTGCAGCAACAAATCCTCCTGCAAGTCCATTATTATATAAGTTTATGCCACCGTGAATAAAACCAACATTTGTAGCAACAGCCTTATGTGAGAATCCTGCAAAAAGACCGGCTAATATTCCAAACTCTCCAGCAATAGGTGCAATCGTAGTTGAAAATAGAGCTGTTAATATGGCTGGTGTTCCAGAAGGATCATACTTATTAAAAATACTAGCTATTAGAACTCCAAGCATTATAGGTAGGATATTTTTAGGATGTTTACCAAAAACACTAAATCCCATGACAGTGAGTATACCTCCTAATATTGGTCCATTTATAACTCCCCCACAGATTTTGACGTATAATATAGCAATAATTCCAGTTATGCCAACATTAAAATTATAAACAAATTTATCAGCCATATTATCTCCTTTCAATTAATAACTTTTTCAATATT
>Ga0181465_101220_pt1 | contig 11083 bp, 10 predicted proteins | sample InSIn3gowninarea_FD_119076 | JGI IMG/M metagenome (GOLD analysis project Ga0181465, IMG submission 119076) | Clean room microbial communities from NASA Spacecraft Assembly Facility at Jet Propulsion Laboratory, Pasadena, California, USA -... ... | reverse complement strand
AGTTTACAAAAAATTATCCTTAGTGATAGGCCTGAAAATATAAAATACCTTTTCGAAACAAAGTTATTAAAATATTTAAATATAAGCAGTGAAGAAAATACAAATAAACTTATACACTTCTATAATGAAATAATTCTTCTAAATAATATGGATAAAGGTTTAGAAAAGAGATTAGCACTTTTAGATTATATAATAGAAAAAAATAATATAAATTGTAAAAGTTTTTGTGATGAATTAATATATTCAAAAAAAATAATCAAAAATCATAATATAATTTTAAACCTTTTGAATAATATTAAAATTAATTGCTTAAATAAAATTGATATTAAGAAAATATTGAATAAAATAGATAAAAAACTATTTGAAGAATATCTTGATATAAATAGAGTTATTTATAGTGAAGAAAAAAAAATTGATGAAATCATAGATATATTGAGAGAAATTGAAGAAAATAATGAATGTTATACTATAAAAAATTTAAAAGTTAATGGTAATGATATTATGTCTTTAGGATATAAAAATAAAGAAGTGGGACAAGTTCTTAGTTATCTTTTAGAAGTAGTAATAGAAGATTACACATTAAATGAAAAAGATATATTAATTAAAAAATTAAAAGAAATTAAGAAAAAATAGTAAAAGCTAAAAAGCATATAATAGTTTATGAAACTATAAAATATTTCTTTTGTTGTTAAATAATGATATAATGTTATATGATTTTAAAAAATATCGGAGGTTTTAAGTATGAGAGTGGAAGCCCCTATTAAAGTAGATAGAAAAACTAAAAGGCTTGCAAAAAGACTTACAGGGGGAGAAATTGCAGTTATAAATCATACGGATATAGATGAAGTAGCTGCCAATTCTCTTGTTGAAGGTAAGGTAAAATTAGTCATAAATGCGGCTGAGTCTATAAGTGGGAAATATCCAAATAAAGGGCCAGGGATATTAACAGATAAAAATATTTTAATTATAGATAACGTTGGGCAAGAACTATTTGATGAATTAAAAGAAGGTCAGATAATAGAAGTTAACAATGGTCAAATCTATAAAGATGGACAACTTTTAGGAGAAGGAGACGTACTTGATAAACAAAAGGTTTCTATAAAAATACAAGAAGCTTATGATAATATGTCTGTAGAGTTGGATAGATTTATAGATAATACTATTGAATACGCTAAAAGAGAAAAGGGATTTATTTTAGGAGAAGTTGAAATACCTAAGATGAAAACAAAGTATAAGGACAGACACGTTCTAGTAGTAGTTAGAGGTCAAGACTATAAAGAAGATCTAAGCACAATAATTTCTTATATAGAAGAAGTTAAGCCAGTATTAGTTGGTGTTGATGGTGGAGCAGATGCTTTAGTAGAATTTGGTTATGTACCAGATGTGATAGTTGGAGATATGGATAGTGTTAGTGATGAAACACTTAAAAAGGCTGGTGAAATACTAGTACACGCCTATGTTGATGGAAGAGCGCCAGGTTTAAAAAGAGTTCAGGACTTAGGACTTGATGCTGTGGTTTTTCCAGCACCAGGGACTAGTGAAGATATAGCTATGCTTACTGCATATGAATATGGAGCAGAACTAATAGTGGCAGTTGGAACTCATTCTAATATGATAGATTTCTTAGAAAAAGGAAGAAAAGGTATGGCTAGTACATTCCTTGTAAGATTAAAAATAGGATCTAAATTAATAGATGCAAAAGGTGTTAATTTATTATATAAAAGTAAGTTGAAAATTAAATATATTTGGGCCATGATAATTGCGGCATTATTCCCAGTATTAATACTTGCTTATTTATCACCAACAGCACAGCAATTTATAAAAATAATGCAATTAAAATTAAAATTACTATTAAATATGTAATATATAAATTAGGAGGATTAATATGAATATAAATATGAAGTACTATATAGTTACAATTGGTGCTATATTTATAGCTTTAGGTGTAGGTATCTTAGTTGGTTTCAACTTAAACTATGACCAAGCTTTAAGTAAGCAACAAAATGAGGTACTTGAAAGTTTTAATACTGAATTTGATAACTTAAAAAATAAAAATAAAAATTTAAAGTCTCAAATAAATGATTTAAATGGAGATGTAAGTACTTTAAAATCATATGTTGATAAAAATATTAATGTATTAACAGCTGATGAATTAACAGATAAAAATATAGGAATAATATTAACTAGTGAAAATAATGATTATAGTGAAGAACTTGAAGATTTAATAATTAATGCCAATGGAAATGTATCTTTTAATATAGTTGTAAAAGATAATATAAGTGATGAAAACAAACTATCTGAATTGTCAAAAAATTTAAATAAAAACTTTAAATCTTCACAAGATGTGATAAATTACATAGTAGACTCATTAGGAAGTTCTAAAGGATATGACCAAATATATGGACTTGAAGATTTAGGTGTTATAAAAATAAATCAAATGGATGAAAAAAAATATCAAGATTATGATTCAGTAGTATTACTTGGAGAACCAAGTGGAGATAATATAAAAACTAAGTTTGACGAAAAAGAAAAAATTATTTTAGATAAATTAAAAGAAGAAAATAAATATTTAGTAGCAGTTTCTCAAAGTGATAGTGAAAATACAGTTTTAGAATTATATTCAAAAAATAATATATCAACAATAGATGATATAAATGAAGGTATTGGAAAAGTTTCATTAGTAACTTTACTGAAGAATCAAAATATAGTTGGTAATTATGGAATTTCTGAGAATGCAAAAGAATTAATTGCTTATGACAATAATTAATAATTAAAGGAGAATAAAAATATGAATCCTTATTTAAGTATAATAATACCAGCATACAACGAAGAAAATAAAATTAAAGATACACTAGAAAATATAAAAAATATAAAGGAAATAAGTGAAATAATAGTAGTTGATGATGGATCTAATGATAATACTTCAAAGGTAGCAAAAGAAGTTAAAAGTGATAAAATAACTGTCATAACTCAAGATAAAAATAGAGGTAAGGGTTATGCATTAAATAATGGTTTAAGAATTGCTATGAAAAAAGCAGATATTATAGGGTTTTTAGATGCAGATTTAGGTAGTTCATCTAGTGAAGTATCAAAACTTATAACACCAATATTGAATGATGAAGCAGATGTTATAATAGCAAAATTCCCTCCAGCTAAGAAAAAGGGTGGATTAGGATTTGTAAAAGGATTAGCCAAAGAATCTGTCCTTGAAATGACAGGGGTAGAATTAGATGCTACATTATCAGGACAGAGAATATTCAAAAAAGAAGTTTTAGAAAAGTTTGATGAAATTCCATTTGGTTATGGCGTGGAAGTTGGAATGACAATAGATATTCTAAAATATGGATATAGAATAAAAGAAGTGATTGTTAATATGACACATAGTGAAACAGGAAGAGATTTAAAAGGCTTTATCCATAGAGGTAAACAATATTATCATATTAAAAAAGTACTTAAACAAAAGAAAAAAGAATGGAGGTAATCAATTGTATTCATATGTTTTTAAAGGGATGATATTTGTATTAGGATTAGTTGGAACATACATAATGATACCTTTATTCAAAAACTTACTTATTGAAAGTAATTGTATAAGACCTAATTATAAAGGAGAGATGATACCTGTAAGTATGGGTATAGTTTTTCTTCCGATGCTAATAATAAATGGGATTATTTTAGCTTTCTTTACAGTAGATTTTATTAGTCTTTCATGTTTATTTATATTTATATTTGGCATGATGTCTATGTTTTTTGCAGGAATAATAGATGATACTATAGGAAATAGAGATGTTAGTGGTCTAAAGGGACATTTTAAAAGTCTATTTAAAGGAACACTTACAACTGGAGGATTTAAGGCATTATTTGGCGGGTTTGTAGGTTTAATAATATCAGTATCTATTTCAAAGAGTATAAGTGATATTATAGTGAATACTTTAGTAATAGCATTATCTACAAATCTTATGAATTTATTTGATTTAAGACCAGGTAGAGCAATTAAAGTTTATTTAGTAATAATAATTACGATAATCTTCACTTTAAGTGGATATATACAAATATTACCGTTACTAATACTGCCAAATGTACTTTCTTATTTTAAATTTGATTTAAAAGCAAAAGCAATGATGGGTGATACTGGTTCTAATGTACTTGGTATATCAATAGGAATACTTATGGTTCTTGGATATACAGCAAAAGTAAGAATATCATGGTTAGTATTTTTAATATTAATGCATATATTGACAGAAAAATTCTCTTTAACAAAAATTATAGAAAAAAATAAAGTATTAAATTTTATTGATAGATTAGGAAGGTAATCTTATGATTAGTAAAAAGGTAGGAATAGTACAAGAAATAGCTGATACCAATGAGGTATTAGAGGATATAAGAGTTAATATTAATGGACAAGTACAAAGAGCTTATAATTATCCGAAGTTAACGGGAAAGGTAAATATAGGTGATGAAGTTATACTAAATACAACAGCTGTTGAATTAAGTTTAGGAACTGGTGGGTATCATTTTGTTATTGCAAATTTAAATAATAAGGAATCTGATTTATCTCCAGGAGGTCATATTATGAAACTTAGATATACACCATATCAAGTTAAAGTAAATGCTGTGGAAGACCATGAAAGTAAATATCATGATATAATAAATAATTTCCAAAATCTTGATGATATGCCTGTTGTTGTAGGAACACTTCATAGTATGTTAACTCCTTTTGTTGCATCATATAAAAAAAATAATCCGAATAAAAAACTAGTATATATAATGACTGATGGAGCAGCTCTACCAATATACTTAAGTAAGAATGTTCAAAATTTAAAAGCTAAAAATTTAATAGACAGTACTATTACAATTGGAAATGCATTTGGAGGAGATTATGAATGTATTAATATCTATACTGCATTAATTACAGCAAAAGAAATAATAAAGGCTGATGCAGTATTTGTGTCAATGGGACCAGGAATAGCAGGCACAGGGACAAAGTATGGATTTACAGGAATAGAACAAGGACCTATTTTAGATGCCATTAAAAAACTTGGTGGAAATGCAATAGCTATTCCAAGAATTAGTTTTGCAGATTTGAGAGAAAGACATAAGGGAATATCTCACCATGCTATAACTATTTTTAAAGAGATAGTAAATGTAAGTGTTAATATTCCAATAACAATTTATGAAAAAGAAAAATTTGATTACATAAAGAAACAAGTAAAGGATAATAGATTATTTGATAAACATAATATAATTTATTTAGAAAATAATAATTGCAAAGAAGATTTAGATTATTTCAACCTTAAGGTAAGAAGTATGGGTAGAAATTATGAACAAGACAAGGAATTTTTTGAAGCAGCAAGTACTGCTGCATATTACTTAATGGAGGTTTGTGATGATAATGAAGGAAACAACCGTAAGTAGTGATTTAATTTACACAGGCAAATCTATTCAATTAAGAGTTGATACTGTGGAAGTTCCTAATAAAGGTTATCAAAAAAGAGAAATAATAGAGCACAAAGGTGCTGTTGCAATAGTTGCAATGACTGAAGACAATAAGATTGTCTTAGTTAAACAATATAGAAAAGCTATAGAAAAAGAATTATATGAGTTACCTGCTGGTAAGATTGAAATAGGTGAAGACCCGTTAGATTGTGCTATGAGAGAATTAAAAGAAGAAACTGGATATAGTACAGATAGTCTAAAATTAATTTATAAATATTATCCAACACCAGGTTTTTCAAATCAAATGGTTTTTATTTACTTAGCTAAAAATTTAATTCCAGGAAAAAATCATTTGCAAGAAGATGAAGCTTTAGAAGTATATGAAATGGACATGCAAGAAGTTTATAATATGGTTTTAAATAATGAAATTTGCGACTCGAAAACTGTTATAGGATTATTATTAACTAAAGAATTATTATAAAGCATAACCTTCTCTTAATTTACATAAATATATGTTAGGATAAGAGGAGGTTATAAATTTGAGAAGAACGAGAAGAAAAAGAGATAGTTTAAGAATAAGTAAAGAAATAATATACTTAAGCATAATTTTTATTATATCTGTTTTAGTTGGAACTTATTTAAATAAGATTTTTTTTGATGGACAAGATATAGTATTGGATAGTATAAATAATTTAAATAACTACTATAGCCAGGGAAGTGATATCAACGTGAGAGCTGTAGTTTTTTCTAATTTGAAAGAAAATATAGATTTCCTTGGAAGTATAGTATTATTTACATTATTTGTATTTACTTTTCCTTTGGCAATAATAAGTTTTTTGTTAAAAGGAGTATCCATAGGATATACTATTAATAGTTTTATTTTATTAATAAAACTTAAAAGTATAAAAATGATATTGATTATAATGATAAAAAATCTTATTATAATACCAGGGGCAATATTAATTATAGCAATAAGTTTTTACTACATTAAGAATATTTATGAAGAATATAAAAACGGAAGAAAAGGAGGAATCTTATTTTTAGGTAAAAGATACTTATTAAATAGTATTATTGTAATAATAATTTGTACAGCAGTCCAATTATTATTAAATGCAATTAGTATTGGTATTTTACAATTCCTAGTAAGATAAAAGGAGTTATTTATGGAAATTCTAGAACAATATATTGAATACATTAAATGCAAAAAAAAGTTATCAGAAAATACCATATGCTCATATTATACGGATATTAAAAAGTATCTAGATTATTTGAAGTGTGAGAATATTAAACTTGAAAGTGTAGCTGAGTACGACATAATTAATTTTTTAGTAAACTTGGAAAAGCAAAATAATTCTGTCGCTACAGTTTCAAGAGTTATATCTTCTATAAAATCATTTCACGACTATTTATTTTTAAATCATATTAGTGAAACAAATCCTGCTAATAATATAAAAAAACCAAAAATAAAAAGAGAAAGTGTTGAAATATTAACAGAGAAAGAAATTGAAGCATTATTAAAGTTTCCAGACTTAACTAGTCCTAAAAAAATAAGGGATAAGGCTATTTTTGAAACATTATATGGAACAGGAATTAGAGTTTCAGAATTAGTAGAGCTTAATTTACAAGATGTAGACTTACAAATTGATTATTTATATTGTAATGCTGGTAAAAATCAAAGAGTTATACCTCTATGTGAAATAACTAAAACTTATTTAGAAAAATATATTAAAGAAGGTAGACCTTTTTTAACCAATGAAGAAGAACAAGCATTATTTGTTAATACACAAGGACAAAGGTTTACACGACAAGGGCTTTGGAAAGTTATAAAAAAATATGCAGATATAGCTAATATTAGTAAAAATATTAATCCTAGTACACTTAGACATTCTTTTGCAATTCATTTATTAAAAGGTGGAGCAAATGCGGCTGTTGTAAGTAAAATTTTAGGCAATTCTAATTTATCCAGTTTGCAATTGTATTTAAATCAAATGGATAACAATGTTAGAAAAGAACTTAAGGACAAGCATCCTAGAAAAAATGAGGACATATAAGGAGGAACTTTAATGAGTAGAGTTATATGGATAGTTATAGATAGCGTTGGAATTGGAGCATTAAAAGACTCAGAAAAATTTGGAGATGTAGGAGTAAATACTCTAGGAAATATAGTAAAAAATTACCCAGATATAAAAATACCGAATATGATTAAATTAGGTATTGGAAATATAGATGGGATAGACTATTTATCAAAAGAAGAAAACCCTATAGGATGCTTTGGAAAATGTGATGAATTGTCATGTGGAAAAGATACTACTACTGGTCACTGGGAAATGACAGGAGTTATAGTTGATAAACCTTTTAAAACTTTTCCAAATGGATTTACAAAAGAAATAATAGATGAATTTGAAAGAAGAACAGGAAGAAAAGTGGTTGGTAATAAACCAGCATCAGGAACTGTTATACTAGATGAATATGGCGAGCATCAAATGAAAACAGGAGATGTTATAGTATATACTTCTGCTGATAGTGTATTTCAAATTGCAGCACATGAAGAAATAATACCTCTTGAAGAATTATACAAAATGTGTGAAATAGCAAGAGAAATAATGATGGGCGATAATGCAGTTGCAAGAATAATAGCAAGACCTTATATAGGTAAAAGAAAAGGTGAGTTTGAAAGAACTTCAAATAGAAGAGATTATTCACTAAACCCATTTGAAACAACTGTGCTTGATACTATAAAAGAATCAAATTTAGATGTAATAGGTATTGGTAAAATAGAAGATATATTTAATGGACAAGGAATAACAGAAGCTATTCATACAAAAGATAATATGGATGGTGTGGATCAAACAATTAATTATATTAAAAAAGATAATAATGGTTTAATATTTACAAATTTAGTTGATTTTGATTCAAAATTTGGACATAGAAGAAATTCATTAGGGTATAAAGAGGCATTAGAGGAATTTGATGCTAGAATACCAGAGATAATATCTTCAATGAACGATGATGATGTATTAATAATAAATGCAGATCATGGAAATGACCCTACTTATAAAGGAACTGATCATACCAGAGAGTATATACCAATGCTTATTTATGGTAAGAATATCAAATCTGGTGTTAATTTAGGAATAAGAAACAGCTTTGCAGATATAGGTGCTACAGTTTCAGATATCTTAGATGTTAAGCTACCAAAGGTTGGTAAAAGTTTCAAAAAAGAAATAATGTAATAAAACAATTAGGAGGCAATCATGAGAGTATATGACATAATAAGAAAAAAAAGAGATAAGGAAGAATTAACAAAGGAAGAAATAGAATTTTTTGTAGATAAATATTCAAAAGGAGAAATACCAGATTATCAAGCCTCAGCACTTTTAATGGCAATATATTTAAATAAAATGAATAAGAAAGAAACAGCTTATTTAACAGAAGCTATGATGAATTCAGGTGAAGTGATGGATTTATCAGCTATAAAAGGAGTTAAAGTTGATAAACACTCTACAGGTGGTGTTGGAGATAAAACGACAATAACACTAGCTCCTTTAATGGCAGCTTGTGGTGTACCAGTTGCTAAAATGTCAGGAAGAGGTTTAGGACATACTGGGGGGACTGTAGATAAATTAGAAGCTATACCAGGTTTCTCTATAGAAATGACTCCAGATGAATTTATAAAATCTGTAAATGATTTAAAAGTAGCAGTATGTGGTCAAACAGCATCAGTAGCAGTTGCTGATAAGAAAATATATGCTCTAAGAGACGTCACAGCAACAGTTGACAATATATCTTTAATAGCATCATCTATAATGTCTAAGAAGTTAGCTTCTGGAGCTGATGCTATAGTTTTAGATGTTAAAACAGGAGACGGAGCATTTATGAAAACTTTAGATGATTCATTTGCTCTAGCCCAAGAAATGGTTGAAATAGGAACAGCTATGGATAGAGAAACTATAGGTATAATAAGTGATATGGATGAGCCTTTAGGATATGCAGTAGGTAACTCTTTAGAAATTATAGAAGCTATAGAGGCATTAAAAGGAAGAGGGCCAAAAGACTTCATGGATTTATGTGAGACTTTAGGTGCTTATATGCTTGTATCATCAAAATTAGTTTCAAACTATGAAGATGGTTTAGTTAGAATAAGAGAAGCTATTAGCTCTGGGGCTGCATTAGAAAAGTTTAAAGAATTTGTAGCTAATCAAGGAGGAAATCCTCAAGTTGCTGAAGATTACTCTCTATTACCACAAGCTAAACATATTGTTGAAATAAAATCTGATAAAACAGGTTTCATAGATAAAATAGAAGCAGAAGCTATAGGTATTAGTGCTATGATACTTGGTGCAGGTAGAGAAACTAAAGAAGATGAACTTGATTTAAGTGCAGGAATTATACTTAAGAAAAAAGTTGGAGACTTTGTAAATGAAGGAGATACTTTAGCTGTAATGCATTTTAATAGAGAAGAAAAATTTGAAGATGCAAAGAGAAGATTTAAAGATGCTTATATAATAACTGAAGAAAAAGCAGAACCTAAAAAATTAATATACGGTGTTGTTACAAAAGATGGAATAGAGAAATTCTAGTATAATGATTAAAAAAGCTTAACTTGTAAAAAATAAAGTTAAGCTTTTTTATATTTCTCAAAACTAAAAGGATATTGACGTAATTTCTGAATTTATGACATTTTTATTGAAATATTTCAACTGTAGATTTATAATAAAAAGGATATAAAAGAGATAAGGAGTATAATAATTTATGAATCTGAAAAATAACAAAAGTAAAAAAATTGTAGTAGCCACAATTATTACTGTGTTAGTGATAATTTGTATGGCAGCTTTTGTAATAATTGAAATAGGGCCATATAATAAAAATAACAAGAAAAATATAGTTATAGATATACCTACAGGCTCAACTTTAGATCAAGTTACAGATATACTAAAAGAAAATAAACTGATAAAAAATAAGGTTTTATTTAAGTTATATGCTAGATTAAGTAATAATTCTTCTAAATTAAAATCAGGTACATATTTATTTAATCAAACTTTTTCTAATAATAAAATAATAAATGATTTAAAACAAGGTAAAGTTTATAATCAAGGAGTTAAGATTACTATACCTGAAGGAGCTACATCATTTGAAATTATTGATTTATTAGTGAAAAAAAATATAGGAAAAGAAGATACTTATGAAAAGTTAATTCATAATCCAAAAGAATTTAAGAATAAATTTTCTTACTTAGATAATAAAGAAATAACATCATTAGAAGGATTTTTATATCCAAGTACTTATTATTTTAAAGAAGATGAAAGTGAAAAGGAAGTATTAAGTCAAATGCTTAAAACGTTTGAATCAAAATATAATGAAAAATTGCAAAAAAGACAAAAGGAGCTTAAGATGTCTTTATATGAAGTAGTTAAATTAGCTTCTATAGTTGAAAAAGAAGCAGTACTTGATAAAGATAGACCAATTATTGCAAGTGTATTTTATAATAGAATAAACATAGGCATGCCTCTGCAATCTGATGCAACAATTCAGTATGTTTTTGAAGAAAGAAAGAAAAGTATAACTTATGATGATTTAAAAATTGATTCAGAATACAATACTTATAAAGTTAAAGGTTTACCACCAACTCCAATAGCAAATCCTGGGATAA
>Ga0181465_101044_pt1 | contig 11089 bp, 5 predicted proteins | sample InSIn3gowninarea_FD_119076 | JGI IMG/M metagenome (GOLD analysis project Ga0181465, IMG submission 119076) | Clean room microbial communities from NASA Spacecraft Assembly Facility at Jet Propulsion Laboratory, Pasadena, California, USA -... ... | reverse complement strand
AGAAAAAAAAATAAAAAAAGATTTATTTAACCCAACCGGGATTCGAACCCAGGATTATAACGACGAAAAGGTTATGTCTTAACCACTAGACTATTGGGTCTCATTTTATGGTTTTTAAAATAAAAACCAACCTAAATCTAAGAACAATAAATATGTAAAAATTTTTTATAAAAAACTAATAAATTATATTTTTATAAAAGTTAATCTATTGTCTAGATGCTGTCTAGTCGTATAAAAAAGAATGAGTCGGCTAATCGCTATAAAAGTAGATTCACCTTATTAATTTTCCGATATTATGTATAAATAAGATAAAAATTATCATTTTATGACTTAATAGATGATCAATCATCTTTTTCATTAACATTGTCCGATTTAGATACATTCTGTTCTTTTTATTGTTTTTTCCGTATCCACTTTAACTTTAATACTAGTTAAATCTAGTTTTGGTTTATAAGCTTTATAATTGCCAATATTTTTTTTACGAATTACTACACCTGGGACTGTGACAACAAAGTAAAATTTAACACAATCTCTTTTTGAAAAAAAAATACAGGAGCAAGGAAAAAAAATAATTTTTTTTTTCCTTGGTTATTTGTATTATTATCTTCACTAATAACGATATTACATATTATAAAATATGCTAGAATTTATGCTCAATAATGATCCTTAAAATGAAATATAACTTTTCTGTATTATTTTTTTTTCGTGAAAAAAAGAGATAATAAAATCCAAATTATCTTTGTTAAACAAATCAAAAAGATAACTTATTTTTAAAGTTTTTTTTAGATAATGTGGATCGTCACAATTTATAGCACTAGTTATTAGTTTTTTGTTAACCAGATCAATAAATTGAAGTTCATTAAATAGAGAAGCAGATTATTTAGCTCTCTATTTAAATTCCACTAAGTTTATTTTATTCATCCTTTTCATAATAAATAAGTCGATACTAGAATACAATATAAACCATCATAGACATCATATCTTGGTTTAGAACTAGCCATAAGAATAACTACCAATTAAGTTAATTGTTATATTCCTACGTATCAAAAAAGGATTAAGCGGGCAATTTTTTTTATTTTAATAAAAAAAAATTAAAAAAAGAATAAAAATATAAAAATAAGCGACTTCGTCTCGACTTCGTCGTTTAAAAAAAGATAATCTGTCTATATATCTTATATTGTATCAGAGGAGGGACTCGAACCCTCACGATATTATATCAATAAAACTTAAGTTTATCCTGTCTACCAATTCCAGCACTCGGATTAATCTATAAATATATAGATTAGACAAAAAAGGGTTTATCAGAATTGTAAAAAAAATATAACCTTTTTTTAGATTTTTTTTTATTTTAATAAAAAAAATTAAAACGACTTCGTCTCAACTTTGTCGAAGTCGCTTATTTTTAGAATAAAAAAGATAACATAGAGAGAATTAACAATTGTTTAGCTAGTCTATTGTTATAATATAACTTTTACAACTTCTCTGTTGTTTTATGATTTACGAACAGTGGTTTCAGAAACCTAAAAATTGAGCGGCTTTACTCTTAGAAGGTAATCTAATAGTAGTACCTGTCTCAAAGTTTCTTAAAATTACAGAGATAGATTTGTGATTATTAACCGACAATTTTAATATAGTAGCTTCCGATAATACACGGTTTTTATTAGTATTACGTGTAACCTCTTCAGTACCTGTAAAGGAAGATTTTAAATACTTACCTCGTCTACGACCCAAACGTGCGGAACGGAATAACTCTATTGTAGCTTCATTATGCTTAAAACCTAAGTTTGAATCAGCAGTATTTAAAACATTATACTCAGGCTTTAACAGATTCATATAATGTTGTTCACGCTCTATCAAATTAGATTCACCACAGTACTCTAGTACTTCCAAATTAAAACTAGAATAACCATATTTTAATAAAGCGGTATATATAGGAAAATTACCTCTGGGTTCAGATATATCTTTGTAATTGTAATATTCCTTAAACCTTTTAAATTTATACTAGATCCTATATAAGTTTTATTGTTTACCACATTTGTCCATCTATAAATCCCTGATTTATTTTTGTTTTATAGCCGCATCTTTTTCTATATCGGCATTAAGATAATAAACAACTGGAACAATACTAGGAGACAGATTCCCATTGTACGTAGAATAAAACGTTCTGAGTTGGACTAGTTTTAATATATTGCCCAAACATAGATAATTAAATATATTAAATAGTTTACGAGTTATAAGCATTATTATTAATAAAATTAGATAATATTATTTATTTAAATACACAAAGCATATCAAATATTTGACTGATATCTCCCGTTACATCAGATAGGGTATATATACCTGACGATGCGATTTTTACCAATCAAATATCTAATAGCTGTAAGGCCAGAGGGAATCGAACACTCATCTGAGCTATCATGAGCAGCTTGCTTTACCAATTAAGCTATAGCCTTAATAAGTTAATTTATATCTAATGATGCGGAGAGTGGATTTGAACCCCTATAGACTGGTCATGAGCCAGTTATGTTACCATTACATCAATCCACATATATGTATATTATATAAAAATAAAACTATATCTCTTTAATCTAATGAATTATAGATAATATATGTAAATATTATCTATAATACCTATCATCTAAGTGATGGTTAAATTAAGGGTTAGCCCAGTGCAAGTATCGCGCTTACTTCTACCGATTACAAAACGGTTGCATTACTTTTATGCTAACCGGGCTTATTATTCTTTTATGTTAAACTTAGAATATTTATATTATATGCGATAAGTATGTTATTTAGTTTATAAAAAAATTAGTACTTTATACCTCAAAACATTAAAATCATTTCAGCTAAAGCCTATTTATTATTTAAAAAAATTTTTTTTCTTTATTTGTTAAACAAAATAAAGCTCAAAAATTGAAAATAAATTACATTCGTAGTATTATACTACGTATATTTAAGAGTATCTTAAGGTAAGTTTCGTGCCTATATGCATTCAGCACTTATCTTTAACTAACATAGCCTTCCTGCCATGCCTATGTTATCTATATATACTTGAGTAAAAGTATTACCCTGGAAAGCAGCTATTATATAGTCCAGGATTGTCCTGCTACCTGCAAGCGGTAAAGAATACTATTTGTTCTTACTTTTATACTTTCCGCTCAATCGTTAATATTAAGCACATAAACAACAGGTAAACCAGGGGTTAATATACCCAACTCCTTTCGTACGAAGGGGCTATCCTTATTTTACTCTAATTTCCTCTAGAAGATAGAAACCATACTGTCTCACGACGTATTTAACCCAGCTCGTGTAGCTCTTTAATCGACGAACAGTCGTACCCTTCATGATTCCTACATTCATGTGGATGAGCTAAGCCGACATCGAGGTGCCAAACTGCGCACTCAATTTGTACTCTCTGGCGCAATTAGCCTGTTCAATTTTTGTTAACATATAGGATTTACATCCTTTATTTCCATTTTTTACAAAATGGTTCAGACTATTTCTTCATTTTTTTACTCTAACTAAAAAAAAATTTTTTTGCAAGGCGAAATTGAAATATTGTCTCAAAACTTTAGGATTAAATCTTTAACAATTATAACTCTAGACACTAATAATCTCTAAAAGCCTTACAAAAAAAAACTAATAGCTACTTATTCAGCCTTTTAATCCAAAAGCCCCGTTACGTGTTTTAGAGTTTAATTTTGTGTATTGTATATTAGATTTTTCATGTCCTCTTAACATAACTGAAGAGAGATTTTTATAAGAAGAATCTATATTTTTCAAACTACCTTTATATTTTAATTTAAAGATAGATCTTGAAGCAGTTAAACGTTTTGTCAATCTACCTGTAGCTTCTAATCTTACACCACTAATTGTCTTATGTTTAAGAGAATTTAAAACATTGTTTTCTAAAATATTTGTTTGTGCTAATGATAAAAGATCTGAATTTATGTTTAAACTTTCATCTTTGTTTAAAAGACTCCCGTTATTTACATAATAAAAGTATTTTTTAAACCTTGGTAATTTAACCAACTTTAAAGCTCTCCTTAGAACTTTTAATAATCTATTTTTTCTTTTTCTTAATTTTAGAGCTATAGATTCTGAAAACATATTACTATTTAAATGTAAATATTTTAAATTAACTAAATTAAACTCTACTTTTTTATGATAAATTTTTTGGATAATACTCTTTAAGCCTAGCATAAACCGTGTTTTATTTTTATAATCATGAAGTAATCACATTTGGTTATATTTTAAGTATAATATCTCTTTTTTAAGAGATTTTTTTATCAAATAAACATAGATTTGTTTTTTATAGTTTTTAAAATTAGATTTTTTTCAATGAAGAATTTTAAAAATTATGCTTTTTTTTTTTTAACTTTATTAATCAGATTTAAACTTTTTTTTCTTATTAGTTTAAGTTTTCTTGGTAAACTGAAAAAAACATGATAATCATAAACTCTTCTCTTGTTTCATTTTTTATTTATCTTTTTACGTTTTATTATTGAAAGAAGATTTATTATTCTATTATATAAATATTTTAAATTTCTATTATATGTATAAACAGTAATAATAACTTTATTATTAGTATGTTTCATTTCAGCTCTACTTAAAAATACTCTATTTACTGTAGACCGTCTAAATCTAATACGTAAACGTCTAGATTTCTTTTTAATTTTATCATGAAATAAACTTAAATTAAAGTAACTTTTAAGAATTTTATTTACTAAATTATCTGTTACAGGTAACGATTTAATCAAATTTTTATTATATGCATAAATACTATTAGATCATTCTTGATTTGAAGGTGGATAATGTCTAGTTTTACCTAGCTCATTACTTTTTTTAGCTGACATCTCTGCATTAAAAACTTCAGGTGTTATTTCTTTATTAGCCAAAAAACTTACAGTGTTTTCACTTTTTTTATTAAATAATTTTAACATATTTTTTTTTCTAAAATAAGGACTTTAAGCTTTTTATTTTTACTTTATTTTTGTCCAAACCTCAACATATTACCCAATAGGGTAAAAATTAGTTAAGTTCTTAATTTTTATTAGAAGAGATATTTCTCTTAACAAAAATTTAACGGAATTTTTTGTGGTTTTTTTTTCTTTTGGTTAGATAGAGTATATAAAAATGCTGGGCGTTATTAAAGGGTTATTGTTAGCATTACTCACCTTTTAGTCGTTGAACGTTCTTATTTTTAACATTGTATCTTTTCCCTCTATTTACAAAGGCAATAACGTACCATATACTTTTTTTTTCTTGTAAAGATAAATACAAATATGCTTAAATAAGTTTCGCTTCAAGTACACTTATATTTAATATGTTCTTGAATTTTACCCAGTTAAATTACCAATAGTTTTCTTATTTTTTCTTTTTGTTTTTTTTTATTAAAAACATTGGAGGACTAACAGTTAATCCCTAGCGTAGCTTTTTCAAAAATCCAAGACCTTTCCTTTCTGCATCTTGTGATCATATGCCCCGCTTACGCGACTGATAGACGTGTAAGTCAAACAGTAAAGCAAGATTAAGCCATTAAACTTTTAATGTAAAAATAAAAATCATTTTTAATTATAAAACAACTATACACATTACTAATTCCTTATTAATTAATGTTTTATTTACAACTATTTTCCATATAGTTAAAATCTTACTTAGATTAAATATAATAATTCTAACTTAATAGAATAATAACTGAATTAGTTATCATAATATCCTTACTAACCAATAACAAACTAAAAATAAAAAAACATACAGAACATGCTCACCCAAATATATTAGGGAGCAAGCCCTAATATGTTTAATTGCATATTGCAAATTTACAAAATTAACTTTGGATATACCCAGGTACTTTTTATGGGATCTGTGCCCCGCATAAACCGTCTACTAGCAACTGTTTCCCGGGCTATAACCGATTCGCTACGCGAATACGCCCCTCTTTTTGGATAACATTGGCAACCCTAAGGGTTCAATAGTGCACTTAGTCCAACTCCCTGAGAACTCGAAAATCACTCTTTCGTCAAGAGTGACTGCATGGCAAACCACAACCACACCCTAAATGCACTAATCTACTACCTTAGGAGATCTTAGGTTTTTTAACGGACGAAGTCCGTTAAAAAAAGAAATGTGCAATTTTCTTATATAAACTTATAAATACTGATATGATAAACTAAGTAAAGGTGTTTCAATTCTATCTAATCAATTACCTTATACACTACAACTTGTTCAAACATATCCAATAACTAGTAACAGTAAAGCTGCATAGGGTCTGTTGAGATAGGTCGTTTTATTACTAAAATTTCCCCCTCTAAGAACCGTACGTGCGACTTTCATCGCATACGGCTCCAATATTTAACTTATCTACATCAATATTTTATATAAATTCTTCTCCATTATTATTCTTTTACACCCTGTGTTTTTTTTCGTAATGCTCAGGTAAAAAATAAAAGTTGTAAAGTTAAAAATAATATTATGTAAAATATTAAATACCAGTTCTAAGTCTGCATTCTTTCGAATTAATTATAAAACCTATTCTTATCATTACAATAAGACATTCGCTTTTTAGAACATCCTTTACCCACTAATATATATTTAACCTTAAGTTAAACTTCCTTAAATAAGGGTATTAATGGGCTTACCTAGTTTACAATATAACACCTTTAAATTACCTTAGGATTCCACTATACGTATATCGACATAAGACCCATCAATAAACATTCGAAAATATGTTTATGCAATCGATAGTTTAAGTAATAATTCTTTTTTCGTTGTCTTATATACTTTTTAAAATAAACCCCTCTAATACGCTTCTAACGTGAATTCAAATTAATTATCCATAGTAATACAGCTCACCTAGCTTAAATTAAGTTTAAGCAAGGATAGTCTAAACTAATTTTGCGGGCTCAACACAAAGAATTACTTCTATTGCATTCCGCAATGAGCTCATGATAATGGGTTATCATGGTGGGATTTCACCACATTGTTATATGCACTTTGCTAGTCGCACTCTCGTCTAACTAGAGGTAAACTGTATCTGCACAGTTATTCCAATTTCACTGAGCCAATCATTGAGACAGCTGTTGTATCGTTAAATCATTCATGCAAGACCGCATTTAACGGCCAGGGTATTCCGCTACCTTAGGACCCTTATAGGTAAGGCCGCCATTGATCGGGGTTTCCTTCAAAGCCTAGCTTATTTTAGTCAGCCAAGTAAATCCGTTAACCAGCCGACATCGGGCAGAAATCGCACTCAATACTTTGATTTATCATCTTACGCAAAGTGCTTTGTTTTAATTAAACAGTCGTACAACACCATTCTATGCCTCCTATTCTTTACCTGATATTAATCAGGAGGAATGGCTCACCTTATCCCGAAGTTACGGAGTTAATTTGCCGAGTTCCTTAATGATTGTTAGCTCAAACGCCTTCGTATACTCTACTCGCTTACTTGGGGTAGTATCTAGGTACGGTTTAACAAACATTCCGATCATCTATTTTAGTTTGTTTCTTCATGTTATATTATATTATATGCTTTTCCAGAACACTTATTACTGTATATAAAAGATATGTAAGCTCTCACAGATATTAACATTCCGATCATCTCTTTAGTTTGTTTCTTCATGTTAATATCTATGTACATGTTTTAGTATAAGGTTTTTACATATATATTAGATTTTCTCATCGTTTAATCCTTTAGGCAGGGAAGTAAACTTAGAGGCCGTTACTTTAATCAAAAATACCATAAGCTTAAGGCGAGGGGCATTTTTCCCCTTTTTCGTTACTCATGCCAGCATTATCACTTGGGATATCTGATTTTTATTCTTAAAAAGAATAAATCAAAGATTTGCCCAACGTTCCGCTACCCCATAAATATAATACTATTCATAATTTAACCGAACCGGAAAAAAAATTTTTTTTAATATATTTATTATAATAATAATTCTCCTTTACTGTATAAAATGAAACACTTTATTAGCAAAAGCAAAAAAAAAATTTTTTTTGCTTGCTCTTTATGCATTAAATATTAATAATTATGGACAAGGTGTCGGTATATTGTTTAGATCCGTTAAATCGTCGGTGCTTTTAACTTATTAACTAAATGATTAGACATTAGTTATTTAAACCAGTGCTCTGTTACGAGGTCTTTAAAAAATGGCCGCTTCTAAGCCTATTTCCTGGTTGTATATGAAAAAAACTTCCTTTATTTCACTTAACAATAATTTTGGAACCTTAAACTCTTGTTCTGGGCTGTTTCCCTTTAGACATACAACCTTATCGTACTATGTCCGATTATTCAATATTCATCATTGCCCTTCCGAGAGCAAATACTCACCGATAAAATCTTCACGATCCCCCGATATATACAAAATGATTTTCTCTCTAAACCATAAAGTTTTTAAAGAAAACACATATTGTCTGAGATCACAGTTCTGTACCTGCTATGATGTTATTTGAATTACCTACTTATATAGGTTTCGCGGAAACAGATCTACCTCTTTAGTCTTCTATTCAAGACAAAGCCGAGGTCCTTCTCCCTAAATAGTTATTAACTATCCATTTAACAGACAATAAAGTACTTTTTTTTATTTTTTTGTGGCCACATAATATATTTTTTTTAACGGTTTTTCAGAAATAAGTGCTTTTTTTACAGCAGTTCTACTTACACCTATTGCTTTAGCCGCTTCAGTTAAACATACATATTCTATTTCTTCATTAGTACTAATGTTTTTAACTATAACAGGTACACCTATAAGTGATGCAATAGTCGCTGATATTTTAGCACGTGTTTCATCTGAAAGTTTTATACCTTGACGTGAGTTAGATATTTTAATTTTATCCTCTTTAGTTAAGGTTCTACCTGTTGCGGCTAAGGATAAATTATTTCTTGTCTCCTCACTCACTTTACGATTATTTTTAAACAATTCTAAACTTTCGTCGCTGTGTTTAAAACCTAAAGAAGAACCTGCTTGTTCTAATATATTATATTCAGGTTTCAATAAATCAAAATAAAATTGCTCTCTTAATACTGGATTTACACCTTCACAATATTCAAGAATTTCTAAAGTAAAATTGGAGTATCCATATTTTAAAAGAGCATTATATATAGGTGTATTATGATTAATTAAATGTTTAACACTATAATATTTATATAGTCTTACGGTAAAATTAACTGAACTACCTATATATGTTTTTTTATTAACATTGTTAATCCAACGATATATAACAGCTTTGTTTCTGTTTTCTTTTAAAATACGATCTTTTTCAAGATCGCAATTGGAGTAAACTATTAAAGGTTTTACCTCAGAAGTATTAACTCCTGATTTTTATGAAAAAGGACTACCTCCTTTAGTTAAATGTAGAAAGAAATTCATGTTAGTAGCTTTTTATTTAAAATTTGTATGTTAAGAAATATATTCAATTACTTTAGAGGTTATCCTTTCAATTCTATCTCAGGGTTAGGGTGCTAACCTTCCTAAGGCCCGAGTACCATTCTACGGTGTACCTTGCTTGTAGCTACTACGGGTATCTAATCATGATAACTTGTCGGCTATTATTCAAAACAAGATTAGCTTTCATATTAAGAAACCTAAGTCTATTTGAAGGTAATAAAGTTTAAATATGAGCCATTAAGGCAGTGGGAGTATTGTTAATATTAATAAAAAAGTACGTTAAAGTCCTGCATCCTTTAGGATGGGGCTTGACTATATCTTAAGCTTGCGCCAACCAACATTTAGTCGATGAACTGCACACCCTGAGGGTGCTTGGCTGCGGATTACCCATTAACTTTTGTACATCAATCTCGATTTTACCATACCACGAGTCATTACCTGTGCCACAAACTGTGTTGCCACGTCTGTTTGGTTGAGATTGCTTTAGGGCTTTCCCGTCAATTTGATGGTTTATAGCAGAAGGTTCACTTCTACTTACTGGCCTAAATAGGAGCTTACTCTATTTTTTACCAGCTATCCTAGTCAGTTTTGTCTTTCACTAACTTACCACAATTCTTCGGATATCTTTACAACGATAACCCGTTCGGACTTTTATAATCCTGATCATGGTAAGATCACTAGGCTTCGGGTCTAATTTTAGATACTTATTCATTATTTAATAATCGGTTTATCTAGGCACTTCTCTAAAAGAGGTTATTTTACAATAAGTTTGCGTAAGCTAGCTTACAAATAAAAAGCCCGTCTAATAAGCTAGCTTAAATTTAAAAAAAAAATTTTTGCAAACCTAGATTAAAAAAACATTTTATTTCATGCTCGCATCTAATAATAACTTGCTGACCCATTATGCAAAAGGTACGCTCTTATTATCTATTTAAATATTACTCGAGCTGCTTATAAAACTACTATTTCAAAATCCCCCTCACGGTACTATCATTATCGCTTACATATCATATTTAGCCTTAGAGGAAGGTTCCCCTTTATTCAAACAGATTCATAATCCATTTTACTTTTTAATTAGGCATTTCCACTTTCATTCACACTATTTGTAGAATCTCGTTTGATTTATTTTCCTGAAGTTAATAAGATATTTCAATTCACTTCGTTTATAAACTTAATTTCTCTAAGAGTTCATTTAATTAATTGTTAATCTCTTTGATATATAGCTATTTATCCGTAATAGTTTCTTTATATACTTTCCATCATTTCATATATGAGATGATGAATTAAATTAGTACATATCACACATAATAATGTATGTGGTAGAAATATTAAAACATAGGCTAAATTAATAGAAGGGGAGTATTATTAAAAGATACATTTTATATGTTAACTTCTTACATAATATTATTAACATAAAAAATATACTTTCTTACATAAACCTAGATTTTTATGTATAATGCCATACCACCTCTAATTTTATTTTTTTAAAGTTTATACATAATCGTTTTTTTTTGCTTTTTTTGTGCTTAATTCCTTCTTTTTATTATTAATAAAAGTGAAAAATAATACTAGGCGAATAAAAAAAACTTTTTTCTAGATCTTTTTAAACAAGGGCTCAAAAAAATTTTTTTTTTCTGCCCTCGACTAGTAATTAAATAAAATACTAACAGAAAAAAAAACATTATAGAAATACATTA
>Ga0181465_101217_pt1 | contig 11098 bp, 10 predicted proteins | sample InSIn3gowninarea_FD_119076 | JGI IMG/M metagenome (GOLD analysis project Ga0181465, IMG submission 119076) | Clean room microbial communities from NASA Spacecraft Assembly Facility at Jet Propulsion Laboratory, Pasadena, California, USA -... ... | reverse complement strand
TGTTCTCTGCTTCTTCTTTTTTTTTCTTGCTCCTTCTCTTCTGTTCTGTTTCGTCTGTGTGTATATATATGTGAGCATCAGACGGTCGATGACAGATGAGAGAATAAAAATCACAAGGTTTTTCGAATCTATTCCTTGAATCTCTTGCAGCGTATCAGGCATCTCTAGTGTCAAGGAAGAGGTGGTCAAGGTCTCCATGATTGATGTTATGTTGAACTGATTTCATTTCCTACAAGCTGCCGATCACGATGATCTCAGGCAGGCTCGTGACTACGGCAATGCTACACAATGAAAGCTTATACCCGTCATGGCGTGCACCATGCTATGCATTCTCGGCTCGTTTCCATCCTTTTCGTTGGTGCTCCGCTCCCATAGATGCACTCTTCTAATGTATTATACAACAGCATCGATTCAGGCCGAGACATCAGATCGAGTCGGTGAACTCGGTGCTCAAGCCACCATCGTTTTGTCATGTAGACGAGAGCTTGGCCAAATCGTGGTCCTCTCCGGATCTGCCAACGACAATATAGTCAGGCTCATCGACCCGCAATCTCTCATCGCTGCAGTCGGACATGGCCTGGCAGATAATCGAGGAAGAAGACGCGGCGGATGTCAGTGACAAGGCACACTTTTAAAGGTCCTCGTCAACGTCGAGCTGCATGCCATCGGCTTCTTGGGTGGCGGCCGGGTTCATCGAGGGTTGGTAGATGGTGGGCACAGAGGCCTCCTTGTCGATCATCTGGCGCGAAACAGAAACAATGTTGTCTTCGAGAAGGTCTTGAGAGAGGGATTCGATGTCTGTGAAATTTCATGTTAGTGATGGTGACAGGACATTGTGGTGAGAGCAATGACTCACGCTTCTTGGGATCGACCTTTCCAACGTAGCGCGTGCGAAGCTGGTCTTTTGAGAGCTCAGTCTCCTCCTTGACACGCTTCTCGTAGCCTTCGGCCAATGACACGAGCTTCTGCAGCTTTTCGAGGTTGCGATCACCGTCCGTCTTAAAGTCTGGCATTTCCAGTGCTTCGGTCCAGACGCTCTTGTGCAGATTCATCAACATGCCCTCCTCGCCGCCAACAGCAGCAGAGCCTCCGACGGCAGCCTGTGCGCCACCGGTCGAGTTTCCTCCCCTGCCCTTCAAATATCCAACGGCGATGGAGTAGTAATGTCTGTTCAGGCCATGGATCAAGGCTTGGATCGAGGGCTTATTCAGGTGACCGACGTTGGACGTGGTTTGGCGGGGCTCTTGACCCAGCATGAGGGTTTGTGGGTTGATGAGGCGGAAAGCATCAATGACGACCTTGCCCTTGACGGATTGAATAGGATCGATGACAACGGCGACGGCGCGAGGAGTGAGTTGCTCAAAGGACTGTTGCGTGTTGATATCGACAGAGGATAGCCAACAGCCGAAGCCAGGATGCGAGTGGTACCAGCCGACTACAGTTTCCGGTCTGTGGAGAGGGAGTCAGTCATGCGATGCTTATTGTTTTAGTCATGTTGGAGATGGAGGAGAGGCATGTATTTCATTTTCAAGACAAGGGGAGGCATACCGTCCCGTTTGGCGAAGCATGTCCATCATCTTTGTCTGGAAGACAGGATCCACGGCTTCGACCGACACACCGGTTCCTGATTGCGGCATAGCAAAGACATCAACGACTCGTACTGTGTAGTCATCAACAAACTCTCCCAACATCAGGCCCATGACCTCCATGGGTACACCAGCACGTCCGTGGCGAAGCATCTTGAGGAGAGCGAGAGATGAAATATAGACGGTTTCACTGTTGTCGACAATGTTGCTGTCTTGCTGTGGACCACCGGCGCCACCACCCATACCTTGGGCGGCGGCGAGCATGCGACTGAGCCGGTCCATTCTGCGGAGAGGGAGTGTGTGTGCGTGTGAGAAGGAAGAGCTTCAGATGGGGTTGCTTCTTGATGTGGCTGAAGGCGAAGCTCCAGGTATGGCGACGATTATAGCGATTCGTCAAAGGGAAGAAGAACCGAGTGACGCTTTGGTGACAAGGGTGAATGTCGTGGTGATTGTGGTGATCGTGAGTTGATGATGATGATGGTGATGATAGTTAATGGGTAGATGAGATGGTTCCAGTGTTCATCAGAGCATCGTGTACTCGTACATCGTTCGGCGAATGACGAAGGACCTCCGAGACGGACAAGCTCGTGCCAAGCCAAGTCAAGCTAGACCTCATTCGCAAAAGTGCAGGCGGTCAAGGTAGTGCAAACTCGAGCAAACATCCGTCACTTCTCCATAATCCATCGCATACCAGCCCGCCCACCTTGATTCACATGCAACTGCCCCACTCTTTATATCCTTCACCACAATCACCACATTTGAGCCCGTATACTGTTGGAGCGCGCCGTGTCCGACTTTCACTGCGATCCATCTCAAAAAGAATATACGCTTTGACGTACCATCTCACTCTAATATCTATTTCTTCTGCAATCACGCTGCGCTTATAGCCTGGAGATAAATTCACCTTCACTCACCACTCCAAAGCTTCGGTGCCATCAACGACCGCCAACATGGCTTCGGGCACCCAAGGCTATGCACCACTCGATCCCCCACGCGTCAATGGTGGACAGGCAAAGAAGGTCGCCTACTTTTACGACTCTGATGTTGGAAATTACGCTTATAATGCTGGACATCCCATGAAGCCGCATCGCATAAGAATGGCACACAGCCTGATCATGAATTATGGCCTTTACAAGAAGATGGAAATCTATGTGAGTTTGTCTACCATGGTCCACAAGTCCTCGCATGCTGATCATTACTCCAGCGCGCAAAACCCGCTTCCAAGTTCGAAATGACCCAGTTCCACACCGACGAGTACATTGACTTCCTCTCAAAAGTCACTCCCGACAACATGGACAACTACGCCAAAGAGCAAGGCAAATACAATGTCGGTGACGACTGTCCCGTCTTCGATGGCCTGTTCGAGTTCTGTGGTATCAGTGCCGGAGGCAGCATGGAGGGTGCCGCTCGTCTGAACCGCGGAAAGTGCGACGTCGCCGTCAATTGGGCCGGCGGTCTACATCACGCCAAGAAGAGTGAAGCCAGTGGTTTCTGCTACGTCAACGACATTGTCCTCGGCATCATCGAGCTGCTGCGCTTCAAGGCCAGAGTCTTGTACATTGACATTGACGTCCATCACGGTGATGGTGTCGAAGAGGCCTTTTACTCGACCGACCGCGTCATGACCTGCTCTTTCCACAAATACGGCGAGTACTTTCCGGGCACCGGCGAACTTAGGGATATCGGCGTGGGCAATGGAAAGAACCACGCCGTGAACTTTCCACTAAGAGATGGCATGGACGACAAGGCATACAAGTCCGTTTTCGAACCCGTCATTGGAAAGATCATGGAGTGCTTCAGGCCCGAAGCTGTCGTCTTGCAATGCGGTGGTGACAGTCTGAGTGGTGACCGCTTGGGCTGCTTCAATCTGAGCATGCGCGGCCACGCAAACTGTGTGACGTTTGTCAAGAGCTTCAATTTGCCGACTCTCGTGCTCGGAGGCGGTGGCTATACCATGCGCAATGTCGCCCGCACTTGGGCTTACGAGACCGGTCAACTTCTCGGCCAAGAAATGGGCCCCGACCTTCCCTACACCGATTACTACGAATACTACTCGCCCGACTTTGAACTCGACGTGCGTCCCTCCAACATGGACAACGCAAACTCCCCCGAATACCTTGAAAAGATCAAGAACCAAGTCTTTGAGAATGTTCGTCGCACCGGTGCACCCTCGGTTCAGATGACCGAAGTCCCCCGCACCCCGCTATATCCAGTCGACAACACCAACGATCCAGACAACGAAGGCGATGCTGAAGACCTCGACGAGCGGGAAGCTCGCTTGGACGATGAAGACGACGACCAGAACCCCGATACCCGCTACACGGAGCGGAAATGGGATGCCCGCATCGAGCATGAAGGAGAGCTCGACGACTCGGACGACGAGGAAATGGACTCTCAGAACGGCGTAAAGCGCCAACCGGGAAAGAAGCGTCCAGGTATCATGGACCACAAGAACCCATATGCCGATCCTGGTCTTGGCGATGCCGCCTCGGGTACTCAGACCCCAGCAGACAGCATAACAGGCGATGAGATGACTCTCGACGATCGTCCACCACCTCCCACATCCCACGCCGACCCCGCTGTGAATGCTGCAAATGAAGCCGTCGCGCGGGAAATCATGGACGAGAAAACACCTGACACGCTACGCCCGGAGACGAACATCGAAGCCACTTCCAATGCCTCTGTCCGACCCGAAGCTTCCGTTCCGCCGACTGTGAGGTCGGTCGAAGATGTCGAAATGGACAATGTATCCGACGAGCCCGCAATCGCCGCGGATCCACCACTCAGTGCACCAAACGCTGCCGCCGAGGGTGCTGCTGCTCCCCGAGTGACGCCTCCTGCCGATGTCGAAATGGGTGAGAACGAGACCGTGACTGCGCCAGATCCGTCCGCAGTGCAAGCTGCCAAAGATGAAGGTGCCAACGAGAGGATCGAAGAAGATGTCGAAGCGGAAAAGGCTCGTGAGGGTGAGGCTGGCGGCGTGGTCTAGAATACCAATTTGCGAGATTTCATCATGCGGATGCTAGGAAGTCGCATTGGGGGAAGACCAGCACCAATTGGTCCTGATTACTTCGAGTAAAGAGGCAAATCGCTTTTCACTATTACTTATGCTTAGAGAAAACGGAGGCGTTGGTGGTTTCTTTTGTTGCAAGGGGGGCGTTTTACTGATTCAAATGGACGTTTCTCATGCCAAGGGAAGTATTCATGCATCACGAGAAGCGACGGAGTCAATCAGACTTGTGGGTTTTGTAGAATATAATTTATCGATATCATTGCTGAGGAACGAGGCACTTTCAAAATCGACAACATTCTTTCCATCTCTCTATTCTGAAGCACAGGGGGGGACGTGCTCGGTCAGCCGAGAGGCTATGCTCGTGAATTGCGAAGCCGTCACCAGCGGTGAAGTTGACGACGCTTTGTGTTGTGAATGATGGCGTATCGAGATTGATACAGTAGGAGCGCCGAATCGACGTAAGCCGATATGAGTACATTCCTCTCCTGTCCTAGGCTTTAGTCGGCGGGAAAGGTTGCTAGGACCGACGTCTATAGAAGGCGTGGACGTGTGGAGAGTTCGAGTTTTTGTGGAGGTTTCATGATTTTGTGGAGACTTTCGCCTTCCAACGAACGACGGGACTTCACCTGAATCACAAGACAGCTTGGATAGGACAAAAGGCATAACCAAATGCCACCATGACGTTCAGGTGACAATCGTCAAAGTCCATATCGAATCTTGTATGGAATCTCATCTCCGACCATTGGTATAGCGCAAAGAACAACAGGGAGGCGAGTCGTGCATCTTCCGCACAAACCACAAAGCATTCGTCATCTCCCTCCGAGGCCGCGCAGTCGATCAACATCGACTGTTTTATTGCCCACGCGACATCCATAACATTATCTCTTCTTGAATCAGATGTAGCAATATCTTCTCTATCCTCTGTACATATTCTCTATTTTCTGTTTTGCAAGTCTTCCATCTATCCTTTTGGTGGTTCTACCATATATCGTACATATCCTGTTTTGGCATCGATGCAAAGAAGCATATGCCCACAACGATGAGACTATTATTAAATCTACTACCCAAAACACTCTTGGTACTGTGTGCTCTTGGCTCTACAGTGTATGGTTATCCACCAAAAAAGGATCCCAGCAAACCAAGAACAAACGTTGATCCTCCATTCAAATACTTTCACGAATCTTCGTGAGTGGAATATATCTTGTGCGGTCCGACTATAACCATTCACTAACAAAAAACAGCTTCAGCCCGCATTACGATGGCCGGTTTGCAGCAAAACCGCTGGCATACGACGACCAGCGTTTTCACCTGAGATCACTCATACAAACCTACCTCTCCACCATGAACGATATAGGCGCCGAAACTTGGCTCATGCATGGCAGTCTACTCGGATGGTTCTGGAACCGACGAATCATGCCCTGGGACTCCGATCTCGATGTCATGGTGTCGGAAAAGTCCATGGCGCATTTGGCCAACTACTATAACATGACGGTCCACCACTTTGTGCTTCCAGAAATCGAACAAGGCCGCGACTATCTGCTCGAGATCAATCCGCACTGGACGAATGGCAGCGTCAACGATAACATGAATGTGATTGATGCCCGCTGGGTCGACATGGAGACTGGTTTATTCATCGACATCACCACATTGAGATCCAACCTGACCGCTCAGGCAGAGGAGGGTCATGAAGGATACATGATGGTCAAAGACAGACACCACTACAACTTTTCTGACATTTTTCCTTTACGAGGTTCGTTTGGCTTTCGAAGCGTGGCTGGGCCTTTTGTCGTCATGGCCAAGAAGACAGATTTTGCTGACGAAGCGATCAAGAATCTCTGTTCGAGGACACTCCCGTCTACATACCATATGCATACACGGACGTTCTAGCCGAAGAATACACGCCTGACGCCCTGGTCGATCTGGACCACGAAAGCCACCACTTTGATCAACAGACCATGGAATGGAAACCACTCAGGTAAGCTAGTCCCCTCTGTCCTATCCTCTCTGTGAAGCATTTCGAGCACTATACATCGTCATCGAGGCATCATGATTCTCACGCTTTCGCAGTCCTCAATTCGGCGGCCCGAATGATGTGGAAAAACATTCCAAAATCGTGGGCTTCAAGCAGGGCTTGGCCAAAGATGCATCCTCGAGGCATAAGAACAGTCAAGATGTACCCGCTGATGATGCGGCTGCGGATGCTGCTGGCCGCTCGGCTGCCAAGGGTAAACCTGCTGCTGGAAGGCATGGTCCTGGGAAGATGGGGTGATTATAGTGAAGAGGAGAGGTTTGTTTCTGGATGGAGTCTAGATTCCTGTTGCTGCTGCTGATTGTGACGAAGGCGTATTCACACGAGCGTCATCCCTGGTTCCTTTTCTTTTCCACTCAGTTTTGCTTTTGTCTTGCGATTTAGCGATGGTGTTGTTGTTCTTGGGTTGATAGGTGGATATCTTTTCGTGTACAAATCGCTCTTGGATTTACTGTATTTGGTTGTGTAAAATAGGAGGCACTTTTTGTTACTTTGGGATATGATACCATAGAGGCGCGTTATATAGAAGTCTAGAATGTACAATCATAGATTAAAAGGTTCGGCTGATCGGACATTGTCCATTGTTTACTGGTAGGGGATTCTGCATCGTCACGGGTTACGGTACGAGTATTTTACTTGATTACTGTACTTGTAGGCTGCGCGAAGGTTGACATGCATACAGCACCAAATTGAAGCACATGAACAATCTCCACTTGCTATGGCTGCACTACTAGTCGGGCCCTGTTAGGCGGGCCCTATCAGGCGTCTTTACAGCTACAACACTTTCGGGCGTGAAAAGTAGCTATAAAATGCCACATGGCGTACTCCTATTTTCTCTGCTTATAGGGCTGCTCTCGGATTGTTGCTAGTCATTTCAGCCCATTACTTTGTGATATTATGAATGCACACCGTCCACAAAGCGACATGTTCGAAATGCTTTTGTTGTGAACTATAGATGTTTCACGCTGTGGAGGGAAATCATTGTGGCGCCAGGTCTGGCCAGAATTTACCGCCCATGACTATCGGAGACAAAGAGTCGAGCAGCTAATAAAACCAGCATTGTCAAGTCTTTGCTTGATGAACAAAGGGGTTGGGGTCTGTTTGACCAATCAAATCGCCCCTCCGACTTTACGCGCATCATTCTTGAGACGACTGCCTCGCGTTTCAACTTTATCCATGTCAAACATTACACAAAGCGCTTCTCCTCGAGCGGCAAAGATCTTCGACCTGTCAATAGGCTATTTCGGTACTCGAGTGTACGACAATGCGACATTGTTCCCTAGGAGCATTGTCTCAAACACTTCGATTCCACGTGAGTCATTATCTTGAGTGGATAACGTGTCTCTTTGTCTACTTGTCGAAACACGGACTTGCGCATGAGACGTCTGTCGCCTTACATGCATGCGTGATATTTACATGCCCCGAAGGGTCGGACTCGCATCTCTATCTTGCAGCGCCAGATGGTTCATGCAGCTTGACTGGAACGTAGTCCTTGACCAGGTTGAAGTCAGTAAGGTGAATGTTGAGAGGCTCACACAGCTTCGGAGTAGGTATCCACATGTCTCTACTAAGCTTTCGTTTTTCATACTTCACTATCATTCCCTCGTGTCTATCCATTGGCTAAGAGCTCGGGAATCCATCGTTCGGTCATACAAACCTTTCCAGGTCATTCGTCTGCGTTATTGCTTGTTCTCGGCGTTACAGCTCGAGGCATTGTTCGACACAAAGAATAGCACGTGGTTGACAAGTCTATTATCCGACTCTTTTTGTTTGACGACTCGATTTTCTGATCACCTTCACCTGTATCACAATGCCAGCACGTCAATAGATCTTTCATCTTATTGTCACGCGCATTGTCTCTCTCGCGCTGGATCGCAAGTTCTTTTGTTCACTCTTTATACCCTCGCTTCTTTCTTCACACAAGCAACCAGTGCATGAAGGTACATGTTCGAACAAAGCACTTTTGAAGTTTAGTTTCCGTTTCAAGTCAGCAACTTTTCACGATACAAGCCCATCCCTTTCCTCGTACAACATCTTTTACCCATGAAAAATCAACACGATTCAGAATCGGCAAATCAAGAAGGTTACGACACGACAAAAAGCGCCGAAAAGGCATGTGCTCCCGGTATTCCCCTAACGTTTGAGAAGGGAAAAGCTCATTCAGTGGCACGCGATAAACACGTACCCATGAAACACTCAAAACTCCTCGAAATGCATGACGTGCTTGCTTGCTTTCTCAAGATAAGTAGAGCAAAGAAGTCAACCAAGAAGAAGAAAGCAAGAAAGGACGAGGAAACAATAACATCAACATGAGAAACAAGGCATAGAAAAGCCCACATGCAATAGAGCCAATACGCAAGAGTCAACAAGCGGCAAGCCCAAGAGACTGCAAGTCAGACAAGCCGAGTTCAAACAAAAGCACGAATGAAAAGTGCAAGCGAGCAAAGCAATCAAGAGGGGAAAAAGAGAAACCAAAGGCGAGAGAAAAGAATAATTGTAATTATTTTACTAAAGAAGAAAAACAACAAAATCAACAAGCAAATAACCAAAACCAAAAAAAAAAACACGCAAGTCATCTAAGCGACAAACCCAACGCCGCGTCTACCATTTCCCCTCCCGACAACACCAGCAAGGCCAGCAGTAGCATCAGCCGCATGAGCGAGCGCCTGCGCCTGAGAAGAAGGAACACCAGCGTCCGCAGAAGCGGCAACGGTGACGGTAACGGTGACAGTGGCAGGGCTCGCAGAAACAGTCATTGTAGCAGTGGTAGTAGCAAAGATCGTGAGCGCCCCGTCCGCGACCGAGGAGGAAGAGAGCGAGGAGGAGAGTCGGCTGTTCTGGAACGCATTTGAGATTGTGGAGTTGTTTGTAGCTGCAGAGGAAGCGGAAGTGGAAGTGGAGTAGAATGAGGTTGTAAAGGTTGGGAGGTATGAGAGCGAGTAGGTCATGTAGGGCAGGTTTCCGGCTGCTGGTAGGGAGGTGTTAGTGCTAGGGTAGAGTGAAGTAGCGGCAGAGGAGGAGGAAGACGACGAACCTAGACGTGCTGCGCCTGTTGAGGCGGCTGCGCTGGCCCTTGCACTTGCACTGGCACTTGTGACGGCAGAGGTGTATGCAGCGGATGAGCTTGATTTAGAGAGTGGAGTTGAGTCCGAGGAGGAAGCGCCAGAAGTGGCTGAACCGGTTGCGCCAGCGAGAGTGACAGACGGGGTCGAAGTATAAGCTGTTCTGCTCTTCCAATCACTGACGGCGTTGGTTTGAGGGTCTTGCTGAACAAGTGTGTGGATAGGAGTGCCAACATCGGCAACAGTGTCGACAATCTTCACGTCGGAACATGAGGTGTAGTATTCGTCCTTACCATCGGGTAGACTGGAGTCCTCGCCAGGAGCGGTAGGCCATTGCCAGACCCAGTAAAGAGTCAAAGTCTCGCCGGCTTTGGCGATCGAGGCGGGGATCTGCACATCGTTTTCACACCATTGTTCGGATTGAGAGGTGGGCTGGCCCGCGACACGGTCGGGAAAGTCCTTTTGACGTTGGAGGGAGATGGTGCCAGAGTTCAGTTGGTGGCATCGGCCGTCGTCGAAGTTTTGGCTTGCAATCAGAGTGCCGCGCTTGTCACCTCCTGTACCGTTGGCAGTCCACTCCAGGACGTTGGCAATCTTTTCGGTCTCGGAAGGTTGGGTGGTGCCGTAGATGAAGACAGTGCCACCGGCCTTGGGCTTGCCCTTTTGAGTGTCGGGAAGAGTGACGTGACCGTTCTCGAGGTACTTTATGGCAATGTAGCCACCAGAAGCGATTTGCAACTGAGGGTAGTCGGTGGTGTAGTTTGATGTGCGTTGAGAAGGATGGCATAGAAGATCCCTGCCGTTGATACGAGTGCGGCCAGAGGAGAGAGGGGGCAGGAGGTAGTCGACAGAGTCGCCGTTGAAGCCACCCTCAGTGCGTGCCATGTATCCACGAGTGTAACCGTAGTCACCAGTGTAGGAGCCGTTGTCTCCGATTGCTTGCATCTCCTCAATCCACGAGTGGGCGTTGGAGGTACCGATAAAGGCAGTGAGTGCTGCGGCTGCCAGAGCGCGCTTCATGGTAATGGGCTTGGAGAAAGACATGTTGTCAATGTTGTTTTTGGGGTGTCTGTGTGGTGATAATAATAATAAGGAGAGAGATTTCTCGAGCCTGCTCGATGTAGATGTCTTGGTCGTCGAAGAACCGATTGTCTTGGATGTGATGTCTCGGGTGGTGACCAGAGTTTTCGAAGCTTGTTTTATGTGTCGAGGACTGATGAGAAGATGCAGGAACCAGCCCGAGTAGAGACGCTTATGTAGTTCGTGCGATAGAATGTTGTGTGTGTGAAGAAAGAAGCGAGGGTATAAAGAGTGAACAAAAGAACTTGCGATCCAGCGCGAGAGAGACAATGCGCGTGACAATAAGATGAAAGATCTATTGACGTGCTGGCATTGTGATACAGGTGAA
>Ga0181465_101215_pt1 | contig 11107 bp, 7 predicted proteins | sample InSIn3gowninarea_FD_119076 | JGI IMG/M metagenome (GOLD analysis project Ga0181465, IMG submission 119076) | Clean room microbial communities from NASA Spacecraft Assembly Facility at Jet Propulsion Laboratory, Pasadena, California, USA -... ... | reverse complement strand
AGTGGGGCATTGCTTCCGCAAAAATATTGGGCAACAAAAAAGAACAAAACTTACATGCAGAATAAAAAAAATTTAAAAATTGCTTTTTTTGGTTCCAGTTTGGTATCTGCTTACTGGAACGGAGCGGCCACTTATTACCGCGGCATTGTGCGGGCTTTGCACCAGCGCGGCCACCAGGTAACTTTTTACGAACCGGATGCCTACCAACGCCAGGAAAACCGTGACATGGCCGATCCGGACTGGGCTAAAGTAGTAGTTTACCCCGCCACCGAAGAAGCAGTAATGAAAGTTTTAGCCGATGCTACCGACGCGGACATTGTGGTAAAAGCCAGTGGCGTCGGGGTTTTCGACGAATTGCTGGAAGCCGAAGTTTTAAAACTACAAACGCCCGACCGCACCGTTATCTTCTGGGACGTAGATGCCCCGGCTACCCTGGACCGGGTCCAACAAAATTCACAGGACTCTTTCCGGGCCCACATTCCGCAGTACGATTTAATACTTACTTACGGCGGCGGAGAACCGGTAATTCAAGCGTACGAAGCGCTGGGTGCCAAACAATGCGTGCCCATTTACAATGCTTTAGACACGGCTACGCATTACCCGGTGGAACCAAACCTTAAATTTGCCGGCGATTTAGCCTTTCTGGGTAACCGCTTGCCCGATCGCGAAGCCCGCGTAGAACAATTCTTTTTAGAGGTGGCGGCTAAGTGCCCGGAACAAAGCTTTATGATTGGCGGCAGTGGCTGGGGCGACAAACCCATGAGCGCCAACGTGAAATACATTGGCCACGTTTTTACCCAGGATCATAACGCTTTTAATTGCACCCCTAAAGCAGTTTTAAATATTAGCCGCGAAAGCATGGCCCGCTACGGATTTTCGCCGGCCACCCGGGTGTTTGAAGCCGCTGGGGCTGCTGCCTGCATTATAACGGATTATTGGGAAGGCATTGATTTCTTTTTTGAACCGGAAATTGAAATTCTGGTGGCTAAAAACGGCGACGAGGTAGCGCAAATTATAACCGGTTTAACTACCGAAAAAGCAAAAGCGATTGGGGAGGCCGCTTATAAAAAAGTACTGGCCGCGCACACCTACGATCATCGGGCCGACCAGTTAGAGCAATTACTGTACAGTAAAATAACCCGCCAAGCCCAGGAATTAGTATGAAGCAAGATTCATGGAACATTGTTATTCTGGGTTTATCGATCACCTCGTCCTGGGGAAACGGTCACGCTACCACGTTCCGGGGCCTAGTGCGGGAGCTCGCTAACCGGGGGCACAAAATTTTGTTCTTGGAAAGAGATGTACCCTGGTACGCCTCCAGCCGGGATCTACCCAACCCGGGTTACTGCGATACGCAACTGTATTCGTCGCTGGCTGATTTACAAGCGCGGTTTACGGAACCAATACGCGAAGCCGATTTTGTGATGGTGGGCTCGTACGTACCGGAAGGAGTGATGGTGGGGCAATGGGCCATTAATACGGCGCGCGGCATAAAGGCCTTCTACGACATTGATACCCCGGTAACTTTAGCCAAATTAGAACGCGCCGATTACGAGTATCTGCACCCTAACCTCATTCCCCAATACGATCTGTATTTATCGTTCACGGGTGGTCCCACGTTACACTTACTCGAACAAAAATACGGTTCCCCCAAAGCCCGACCGCTCTATTGTTCCTTCGATCCCGAACTATACTTTCCGGAGCCGCAAGAACTAAAATGGGACTTAGGTTATTTAGGTACGTACAGCGACGACCGGCAACCGCCCTTAGAAAAACTAATGCTGGATGCGGCTCGTCAATGGCCGGCGGGCAAGTTTGTGGTGGCTGGTCCGCAGTACCCGGCAACCATTCAATGGCCCGCCAACACGCAGTACATTCACCATTTACCGCCGGCCGAACACCGGCAGTTTTACAATAGCCAGCGCTTTACGCAAAACATTACCCGTCAGGATATGATCAAAGCCGGTTATTCCCCGAGCGTGCGGTTGTTCGAAGCCGCCGCTTGTGGTACGCCCATTATCAGCGATTACTGGGATGGCTTGGATTCGGTATTCAGTTTCGACACCGAAATATTGGTCTCTTATTCGGCCACGGATACTTTGCGTTTCTTGCGGGAAATCTCCGAAGCGGAGCGGCTGGCCGTTGGCGAAAAAGCGCGGCAAAAAGTTTTAAAACAACATACCGCCGCGCACCGGGCCTTGGAAGTAGAGCAATACATCCGGGAATATAAAGTGCTGGCCTAGTTACAGCAATGCCGCAAACTATTCTAAATGGTCTACCGGCTTCGGGTTTTACCAGTAATTACCGTTAAACTAAATTTTAAGCGTTAACTTCTCCGCTAAGAAAATAGTAAAACCAGTCTGAAGATTTAATTTTTTAAATTTTACAAGTGTTAAGGAAGCAGTAGCGGATTTATTTTCATTAAAATATCCGGAAAGCCAAATGAAGCAACTTAACACGTAACCAGTCGGTATACTTAGGCAGTAAAGTTTTAGCATTTCACATTCATGAGCACATTGCAGCAGGAAATTGACCAACTGGGTCCGTGGTTTCATAATATTCATCTACCCGGTGGCACCCAAACCGCTCCCCGCCACACTTTGGGTGATTTTCCGGCTTTTAAATGGCGCGATATTGCTCCTTTTATCCCCGAAGATTTAACGGGCTGGCAGGTGTTGGATGTGGGTTGTAATGCGGGTTATTACACCATGCAATTAGCGCAACGCGGTGCCCAGGTATTGGCCATCGACATCGATCCGCATTATTTAAAGCAAGCCGCCTGGGTAGCCCAGCAATTTAATTTAAGTGAGCAGATTGAGTTCCGGCAGATGCAAGTGTATGACGTGGCCCACTTAGAGCAAAGTTTTGATTTGATTTGGTACATGGGAGTTATGTATCATTTGCGATACCCCTTACTTTCCCTGGATATTTTATCGCAAAAGTTAAAACGCTTAATGCTATTTCAAACGTTAACCATGCCCGGCGACGAAGTAGCCGAAGTACCCCAGGACTTAGATTTTAACGATCGGGAAAAAATGCAGCAAGCTGGCTGGCCCAAAATGGCTTTTATCGAAAAACGTTTAGCCGGCGATGTTACCAATTGGTGGGCCCCTAACCACGCGGGTATTGCAGCCATGCTGCGTTCCTGCGGTTTAAAAGTTACGCAACGGCCGGCCCATGAAATCTACCTCTGCGAACCGGATGCGGAAAATACCAAAAGCGTACATTCCTGGAACAGCTCCGAGTATTTATCGGCTACCGGCCAAAATTGGGAAGAAGCCGTTAAAGCAAAAGTTAACCAAAAAAACCGAACCTTGACTGCGTAAACATCCCGGAGCTACTTCTTTATACCGCTATACCAAGTAGTTTAATTTCAGAAAAGCTCTTCTTTATTCTTCGATATACTAGCGCAAATTTATTTTTAAATTCCATGCCATAACCGGCCTTAGTAACCATAAAGTTGGTCGGCAATTTTCTCCATGTTAGATTATCAAGTAGATGTTAGTGCCCGGGAAAAGCTGGTAACGCTGCCTTGGATACAAGTAGCACCGGATGCCCCGTATTTTATTACCGATACAGGTGCGAACTGGGCGCCCATTGGCCAGAACGATGCTATTACCTGGCCGGAATTTGCCGGTTTATTTAGAAGAAAAAACTACGCGGCCGTAGAAAATCATGTAGCTTACCTGGTAGACCACGGGGTTACCTGTTTACGGTTTATGCTGGAATATGCCCAAACCGAGAACCGGTACCTTGAAAAACCAGTGGGTAGATTTCAGCCCAACATGCTTCAATTGTGGGACGATTTATTTGCGCTCTGCGAGCAATATGGTCTCCGCGTATTATTAACGCCCTACGATACTTTCTGGATGTGGATCCGTTGGAAGCACCATCCTTACAACAAACAAAATGGCGGTACTTGTGCCAAGCGGTCCCGGTGGCTGTTGTGCCCGGAAACTTTACAGGCGATAAAAAACCGGTTAACTTTTGCCGCCGAACGTTGGGGCCGCAGCGGCGCTTTATTTGCCTGGGATTTATGGAACGAAATTCATCCGGCCCACGCCGAAAATAATACCGAAGTTTTTTACCAGTTTGTCAGCGAAATAAGTGCGCACCTGCGGGCAGTAGAAATGCGGTTGTACGGGAGAACCCACCTGCAAACGGTATCGTTATTTGGTCCGGTTTTGTACGAACACCCCGCCGTGGCTGATGTAATTTTCCGGCACCCCCAGCTTGATTTTGCCACTACTCATTTCTACGACGCTAAAACCATTAATCACCCGAAAGAATACCGTAGCTCCGGCCATTTGCACGGGTGCCTTGGTGCGCGAAGCGTTGGAACATTTGCATCCGCCCAAACCGTTTTTCGATAGTGAGCACGGGCCTATTCATAATTTTAAAGATCTAAAAAAAACGCTGCCAAATGCTTTTGACGAAGAATATTTCCGGCACATGCAATGGGCGCACCTGGCCTCGGGTGCGGCTGGCGGGGGCATGCGGTGGCCCAACCGGCACCCCCACGTACTTACTCCGGGCATGCGCGTAACACAGGCGAGTTTGGCCAAATTTGTTCAACTGCTGGATTGGTCCCGCTTTAAACGCCGAAACCGGAACCAGGAATTAAAAATTTCTTCCACAACGTTCGCCAAATTCTGCTGCGCCGACGAAGAACAAGCCATCGTGTATTTATTGCGCCAGGATAAACGTAACAAAGCAAAAATGGTGGATCAAACGGCAGCCCCAATCGCCGTGAGCATTTCCGTGCCTGGGTTAAAAAGAGGGCAATACCAGGTATATTTCTGGAATACGGTAGCCGGGCAACTTTTAACCCAACCGATTCTGGCCACTAGTTCGGATAATTATCTTACCCTCGATGTACCGCCTACGGTAGCGGATATTGCCATTGCTATTAAGAAAACAAACGAGCTATCTTCTTATCAGTGAGGATGAGTTTTTTATATTTTTAGGGAACTAACCTCCTAATTACAATAGAAATACGCTTTAATAAATAGCCGGGTAAGCTTCGGGGTCGGCTTCATTCATTAATTCGTAAACTGCGTCGAAAATATCTTCTACGTTGGGCTTCGAGAAATAATCGCCGTCCGAAGAATAAGAAGGCCGGTGTTCCTGCGCCGAAATAGCGCGGGGTTGCGCATCGAGCCACTGGTAGGCTCCTTGTTCATCAATTACTTTCTGCATCATAAAGCCGGTACCGCCCCCCGGAACATCTTCATCGGCAAAAATTATTTTGTTCGTTTTCTTCACCGACTCCAGAATCAGGTTCGGTATATCAAACGGCAATAAGGTTTGCACATCAATCACTTCCACCGAAATATTAAACTCCGCTAATTGTTGGGCGGCTTCCATCACTACCCGGCACATAGAGCCGTAAGTAACAATAGTAACGTGCTCCCCGGAGCGCAGTATTTCCGGTACTCCTAAAGGAACCGTAATTTCCCCGATATTGCTCGGCATTCGTTCTTTTAAGCGGTAACCATTTAAACATTCAATAATTAAAGCTGGATCGTCGGATTTAAGCAAGGTATTGTAAAAACCAGCGGCTTGGGTCATGTTACGGGGCACTAAAACGTGCATGCCCCGCAAGGTACTTAATACCATCCCAATGGGAGAACCCGAATGCCAGACTCCTTCCAGCCGGTGCCCGCGGGTCCGGATAATTACCGGGGCTTTTTGCCCGCCTTTGGTGCGGTAATGCAAACAAGCTAAATCGTCGGATAAGGTTTGAATGGCGTAGATTAAATAATCGAGGTACTGGATTTCCGCAATCGGGCGCAAGCCGCGCAGCGCAGCCCCAATTCCCTGCCCCACAATGGTGCATTCCCGGATTCCCGTATCCGTCACCCGCAAGTCGCCAAATTTATCCTGTAAGCCGGCAAAAGCCTGGTTTACATCGCCGATCTTTCCCACGTCTTCGCCGATGGCAAACAAACGGGGTTCCCGGGCCAGAGCCGCCGCAAAACAAGCGCGCAAAACTTCGCGGGCATCTACCAACGGGCTATTTTCGTCGTACTCGGGTTTAACTTCGCCCACTAACAAAGGAGATTCTTCGGATTGGCTGATTAAATAAGAATTATACCGGTCGGCATTTTCGCCAATTACGCGTTCCAACCAACCTAACAGATTTCGTTTGGGTTGAGATTGCTCCCGGGCAAATAGCGCAAGGCTTTTTTTAACCCCTTTAATGGCGTCGTACCGGTTCGGAATACTGTTCTTTCTTAATTCTTCGGCAATAGCGAAGATATGATTGGCATGGGCATTAGCGGTTTCAGTTGCTATTTGTTCTAAGATTTGCAGCGCTTCGTTATGGTCGGCTTTTACTCCCCCGATGTAATCGGTCCAGGCCGCCAAACGGGCTTGCCGCACCGCTTCCCGACCTTCTACTTCCAGGTAATCCAGCATTTCGGTGGTGGCGTATTCGTTCGCTAAAATCCACTCGCGCATGCATTTTAAACAATCATGTTCTTCTTCCCAGGCTAAACGTTCTTTGGATTTATACCGCTCGTGGGAGCCGGAGGTAGAATGGCCCTGGGGCTGGGTCATTTCCTGCACGTGAATCAATACGGGCACGTGCTGCTCCCGGCATAGTTCTACGGCGTAGGCGTATAAATTACACAAACCTTCGTAATCCCAACCCTTTACCGTAAATATCTCGTAACCGGATTCATCCGGGTTTTCCCGCTGAAAGCCCGCTAAGATTTTCGAAATATTTCCTTTGGTCATTTGGTACTCATTGGGTACCGAAATACCGTAATCATCGTCCCAAACAGAGATGACCATGGGCACTTGCAATACCCCAGCCGCATTAAATGCTTCGAAGAACATGCCCTCGGCGGTAGAAGCATTGCCAATGGTACCGAAGGCTACTTCGTTACCGTTAACGGAAAAATTGGTAAATTCCTGTAAGTCCGGGTTCAGCCGGTATAGTTTAGAGGCGTAAGCCAAACCTAATAATCGGGGCATTTGAGCGGCGGTGGGCGAGATATCGGCGCTGGAATTTTTAATTTCCATTAAGTTTTTCCAGTTACCGTCCTCGTCCAGAGAACGGGTACTAAAATGACCATTCATGCAACGGCCAGCGGTAGCCGGTTCGGCTGCCACGTCGGCGTTGGCGTATAATTGCGCAAAATATTGCTGCAGCGTTAACTCCCCTACGGCAAACATAAAAGTCTGGTCCCGGTAATAGCCCGAACGAAAATCACCGTTCCGGAAATACTTGGCCATCGCTAACTGCGCTACTTCTTTCCCGTCTCCAAAAATCCCGAATTTAGCTTTACCCATAAAAACTTCTTTGCGACCGGTAAGACTTGCTTGCCGGCTCTCGTAGGCTAATCGGTAATCGCGAAGGATTTCCTCCCGGCTGAGAGCTTGTTTTTGTGCGAGCGCAGCAGTTTGCATCATAGCTATATTTTTGAGGCAAATTTTAAGTTAATGTTCCAAAATACGGAAATTTTACCCGCATTTCAAATCTATTAACCTTAGCCAGCCTCCTTAGGTTTAAGTTTAACGCCAAAATCCGTACTTATGCTTTTTCAGAATTAATGCTAAATTTGTCAATATTCATTTATTCAACAACTACTTAAAATTGATAAATACATGAAACTGACCTTATTACTTCTGTTGGGGTTTTGCTTTATATTTATATGTAATCTTACCCGCGCGCAAGGTATTTTAACGTTCGAGAAAGAAACGCACGAATTTGGTAATATTGGCGAAGGAGTACAAGCTACCTACGCGTTTAAATTTAAAAATACCGGCAACCAGCCGGTTATTATAGCCAATGTGCAACCTTCCTGCGGCTGTACCACTCCCGAGTGGACCAAAGAACCAATTTTACCCGGCAAAACTGGCACCGTAAAAGCCGTTTATAACAGTACCAACCGGCCAGGTGCTTTTCATAAAAGTATTACCGTGAGCAGCAACGCCTCTACGCCAACGCAAGCCTTGTTTATTAAAGGCACAGTCGTGGAAAAATCAGCCTTGAAAACCAATTATACCGCCGCTCAACTAACAAACTCACCCCGCCTGACTTTAGCTAAAAACACCCATGACTTTGGTAAACTGGAGATCGGGCAAAAGGCAATTGCCAAAGTTATTGTGAAAAATACTGGAAAACAGCTGCTTATCATACAAGGTCTAAAATCACCTTGTAACTGTATTAATTATAGAATTGGAGTACCCGAAATTGCTCCTGGAAAAGAAGAAATTTTGGAACTAACTTATACCCAGCGGGTGTTAGGAGAACAAATAGAGCCAGTAAAGTTTATAACGAACGACATTGTATCCTCCGAAACTATTTTGTTTTAAAGGCAAAAGTAGTGAAGAGTTTAAATACTACCAGCATCATAAAAGAGAGCAGCTCCGCTGTTCCGTTTAAATAGTTTTTTCATAGTTTTATTTTGACTAATGGCAGTGGTTTTATCACTGCCTTTTTTTATTTAAAGCCAATCCCAAATCTAAAACCTAAATTGCTTCTGCATCAAAGTTAGTCAGGAATATTGCTATAAATGAATAAGCCCGAATAATTAAACCGAGTATTAGCAATACGTTAATCAGATAAGTTTTGCTAATTTTGGAACTGTATTTGAGTGCGGTTCCAAGCATTAAAAATTACCGATAAAATCCAATGATAATAGGCGTTCCGAAAGAAATTAAAAACAATGAAAACCGGGTGGCACTTACTCCGGCCGGCGTGGCCGAGCTGAGAAAATACCAGCATACCATTTACGTGCAGAGTGCCGCCGGCAGCGGCAGCGGCTTTACAAACGCTGAATACGAGAAGGCCGGCGCGCAAATAGTAGCTACTATTGAAGAAGTATACGGCATCGCCGATATGATTATTAAGGTAAAAGAGCCTATTGCCCTCGAATATAACTTAATCAAGGAAGGACAATTGCTTTTCACGTATTTTCATTTTGCTTCTTCCGAAGAATTAACCCGTGCCATGATCGCCCGCAAAGCCATTTGCCTAGCTTACGAAACCGTAGAAAGAAAAGATCGCTCTTTGCCGCTATTGATTCCGATGAGCGAGGTAGCTGGCCGCATGGCTCCCCAGGAAGGCGCTAAATACTTAGAAAAACCATTAAAAGGCCGGGGAATTTTATTAGGTGGCGTTCCGGGAGTAAAACCCGCCCACGTACTAATTCTGGGTGGCGGCATTGTTGGTACCCAAGCCGCTAAAATTGCGGCTGGTTTAGGCGCCCAGGTTACCATCATGGATATCAACCTGACCCGCTTACGCGAGCTGGCGGATTTTATGCCGGCTAACGTAATCACGCAATATTCTAATGAGTATAACATCCGGGAAGCTATTAAAACCGCAGATTTAATCATAGGGGCCGTGTTGATTCCGGGAGCGAAAGCGCCGCACCTGATTACCCGCGACATGTTAAAAGAAATGAAGCCCGGCACGGTGCTCGTGGACGTAGCCGTAGACCAAGGAGGTTGCATTGAGACCTGCGAACCTACTACCCACGAAAACCCAACCTTTATTATTGATGACGTAGTGCATTACTGCGTAGCGAACATGCCGGGAGCGGTACCTTACACCTCTACTTTGGCCTTAACTAATGCTACTTTGCCTTACGCAGTACAACTAGCGAACAAAGGATGGCAAAAAGCCTGCCTGGACAACGAGGAACTACGGTTAGGTTTAAATGTGGTTAACGGGGCGGTGGTTTACCAAGGGGTAGCCGAAGCCTGGAACTTAAAATTAAGTAACACCACCGAGCTTTTAGAAGCAGTTTATTAATTTTTTAAATTTAAATTGTGTGTAAAGCCTTTCCAGCTCCCTTGGAAAGGCTTTATTTTGCAAGCTATTTTATTTTAAATGCTCGATCCTTTTTTAAAAATACTCTTTAAACGGCTGGCTTTGCTGCTGATTACGTATCAGTTGCTGCGTTTAGCTTTTTTAATCGCTAATTTTCCTACTTTCAACCAGATTCCGGCTGAAACCTTGTTGCGGGCTTTTTACCACGGCCTCCGCTTTGATTTTTCGGCTCTGTTACTGATTAACATTCCCTTTCTGTTTTTTTCGCTGGCGCCTACGGCTATTCTTTACCGGGCTACTTTTCAGAGATTCTTAAAAATTCTGTATTTTTCAATTAACATTCCCTTCATTCTCTTAAACTTAGTTGATACTGAGTATTTTAAATTTATTGGCCGGCGCTCTACGAACGAAGTAACTACCATTACCCGGGATATTGTGGCGCAGGCTACGCAGTTAATGCAGCATTACTGGTACATTCTGGTTATATTATTTATACTGGTAATTACGCTTTATCAGTTGTATCCCACCAAATTCGCGTTTCAGGTGCAAGCTCCCCGCCGCAAAATCTGGCAAGTAGCTTTATTAAGCCTGGCAACTATTCTTTTAATCCGGGGCGGAATCCAGTATAAGCCCATCCGGGTAAGCAGCGCTTTTGATTACGAACCGCCGGTATTGGGCAATCTGGTTCTGAATAGCACCTTTACTTTTACGCGGAGCCTGAACAAAAGAACCATTGACCGCGCTCGCTATTTTACGAACCGGCAAGAACTGCTGCAAACCATTGATTTTGATCCGCAAAAAGCTACGCAAGTCCAAGGCGAACCAGTGCGGGATAACGTCGTGATTCTTATTCTGGAAAGTTTTAGTTCGGAATACACCGGCATTGAAAATGGCGGCAAAGGTTACACACCTTTTTTCGATTCTTTGGCTACCAAAGGTTTGTTTTTCCGGGAAAATTACGCGAACGGCCGGCGATCCATCGAAGCTTTGCCTTCCATTCTTTCGGGCTTACCTTCTTTAATGGATAACCCCTTTATGGCTTCCGTTTACCAGGGAAACGAAATTTACGGCATTGGCAGCGTTTTACAGCCGTTGGGCTATCATACTTCTTTTTACCACGGGGGTGCCAACGGCACCATGAGTTTTAATGCTTTTGCCAAGCTGGCGGGCTTTACGCATTACTATGGCTTAGACGAATACCCGAAAAACCAACTCGAAGTTGATTTTGATGGTAACTGGGGAATTTTTGATGAACCTTATTTGCAATACGTGGCTCAAAAACTTACCCAGCAGCCGCAGCCTTTTGTTAGCGGAATTTTT
>Ga0181465_100976_pt2 | contig 11109 bp, 11 predicted proteins | sample InSIn3gowninarea_FD_119076 | JGI IMG/M metagenome (GOLD analysis project Ga0181465, IMG submission 119076) | Clean room microbial communities from NASA Spacecraft Assembly Facility at Jet Propulsion Laboratory, Pasadena, California, USA -... ... | reverse complement strand
ATCCTTGTTTTTAAGCCGAAAATAGATAATCGTTATAGTGAAGAATCAGTTGTATCTCATAATGGAACGTCTGTTATTGCCCATCCGATTGAAAAGGCGAAGGATATTTATACGTTTATTCATGAGAATATTGATGTCATTGCTATTGACGAGGCACAGTTTTTTGATCAGGAAATTATTGAAGTGGTACAAGCATTGGCAAATAAAGGACATCGTGTAATTTTGGCAGGTCTTGATCAAGACTTTCGGGGACAACCTTTCGGGCCAATGCCACAACTAATGTCGATTGCGGAACAAGTAACTAAGTTGCAAGCAGTTTGTACTATTTGCGGCTCCCCTGCAAGTAGGACACAAAGATTGATTAATGGAAATCCAGCTTGCTATGAAGATCCTGTGATCTTAGTTGGAGCATCGGAGGCATATGAAGCTCGGTGCCGTCATCATCATGAAGTACCATCTGGAAAGAGTATTCAAATAGATCAAATGGTTAAATCAAACTAATTTCGCCTTCCGATTAGGTTTAGTTTTTTTGTTTTTAAAGACTCGGATAATATACCAAGAAGTTTCCATAATAAGCATATGGAGGTGTTTGTTTATGTGGAAACCGATAATATGCTGTCTAATATGTTTTTTAATAATGACTGGTTGCAACTTCCAAAGTAAAGGCGAAAAGGCCGGAAATGGTGATAACGGGCAAGTAAAATATCAACGGTTAAGCTCAGAGTCTGCTAATCAACCCCGGAATCAGGTAGATTTGAATGGTCAAACAGAAACAGTAGGCACCGAGGTAAATACTGCGAAGAAAATTATGAGAACCTATAAAGAATACAAGCTTGTTTCCGTTTCGATAAACGGAAATAATATGTGGGTAACTGCACACACAAGAAATCGAATGGGTGCACATGAAAGAATGAGAAGAGAAGCAGATGTGCATAAAAGGCTAAAGAAAGCTCTTCCGCAATATAAAATAAATGTAAAGCTGGAGGAAAAGTAAGTATTTTAATCTATGCCTTTTTTTGGAGAGTGAGTAATATTAAGTTTTTACCTAATAAATTCTTACTAGATTAAGGTTTACTAGCATTAGTGCCGCTTTTTCTTTCTGGTCTAATTTGACCCACTTATGAAGTACCTCATTAGTGTAATTTTGGTCTCGGACTGTGATTCTCAAATCCGTAGCTAGTATTTTTGAGGTTGCGCTTTTTTGATAGTTGCTTTACGGTAAATCCTGAGTATTATATAATAGTACCAGTGTGACAAAATGAACGTAAAGCAATGGTTCCTTAAAATCTTGGGGCTATTAAGATAGAGGTGAGTGCCATGTTTGATCGATTACAAGCTGTGGAGGATCGCTATGATAAGTTAAATGAGCTTTTAAGTGACCCTGCCATTATAAATGATACAAAAAAACTAAGAGAATATTCAAAGGAACAATCTGATATTCAAGAAACGGTTCAAGCATATCGTGAGTACAAAGAAATTAGTCAGCAATTCAAAGATGCAAAAGCAATGCTCGAAGAAAAGCTTGATCCTGAAATGCGTGAAATGGTAAAAGAGGAAATCGGTGAATTAGAGGAGCAAATTGAAAACCTCGAAGAACGACTTAAAATCCTCCTAATTCCAAAGGACCCTAACGATGATAAGAACGTTATTATGGAAATCCGTGGGGCAGCAGGCGGTGATGAGGCGGCTTTATTTGCTGGTGACTTGTATCGCATGTATAGCAGATACGCTGAATCTCAGCGTTGGAAAACGGAAGTTATTGAGGCTAGCACAACAGGAGTAGGCGGTTATAAGGAAATTATCTTTATGATTAATGGTAACGGGGCATATTCAAAATTAAAATACGAAAATGGTGCCCATCGTGTTCAGCGCGTTCCTGAAACAGAATCAGGGGGAAGGATTCATACTTCAACAGCAACAGTTGCAGTTTTGCCTGAAGCGGAAGAAGTAGAGGTGGAAATCCATGAAAAGGATATTCGCGTAGATACGTTTGCATCCAGTGGTCCTGGTGGCCAGAGTGTTAATACAACGATGTCTGCCGTACGATTAACCCATTTACCAACTGGAATCGTGGTATCCTGTCAAGATGAAAAATCCCAAATTAAAAATAAGGAAAAAGCGATGAAGGTTCTACGAGCACGTGTTTATGATAAATTCCAACAAGAAGCGCAAGCAGAATATGATGCGAATCGTAAATCTGCTGTTGGAACTGGGGATCGCTCTGAGCGTATTCGTACTTACAATTTCCCGCAAAACCGTGTTACGGACCACCGTATTGGATTAACGATTCAAAAGCTTGACCAGATTCTTCAAGGTAAGCTTGATGAAGTAATTGATGCATTAATTTTAGAAGACCAATCCAGTAAACTTGAAAGTGTGGATGAATAATGGTCGGGCACCTTAAAGTGTTTGAAGCCCTCAAGTGGGCTTCTTCTTTTTTAGTAGAAAATAATCGTGATGCAAATGCAGGCGAAATTCTGCTTTGTGCGTTTTTACGTAAAACGAGAGCTCAACTTTATGCAGATGTAAGAATGGAACTCTCAAAAGAAATGCAAGAGAAATTTGAACAAGCAGTAAAGGAACATGCGGAAGGAGTACCTGTACAGCATATTATTGGTTATGAAGAGTTCTACGGCAGGAATTTTCGTGTGAATGAACATGTTCTAATACCAAGACCAGAAACGGAAGAGTTAGTTTTGGGCGCTATTCAACGTATAAAGAAGCACTTCCGAAATAAAAATGATTTAAAGATGGTCGATGTCGGTACTGGTAGTGGAGCTATTGCCGTCACGATGAAACTGGAGTGTCCTTTTTTATCTGTCACCGCAACAGACATTTCTCCACATGCCATAAGTGTTGCGCAGGAAAATGCAAGGGTAGCAGATGCTGATATTTCCTTCAAACAAGGAGATTTGCTTCAACCGATTATGGAGAGCGGGGAAACAGTTGATATCGTGTTATCTAATCCGCCATATATTCCAAATCGGGACAAAGAGGTACTATCTACAGTGGTAAAAGACCATGAGCCGCATCTTGCCTTATTTGGAGGAGAAGAAGGATTGGACTTTTACGTTCGCTTTATGGAGGAGCTTCCATCCGTTATCCACAATCGTGCATTAATAGGGTTTGAAATTGGAGCTGGTCAAGGAGAACAAGTTGCAAAACTATTAACAAAAACTTTTCCTAACAGTAAAGTAGAAATTGTAAATGACATTAATGGGAAAGATAGAATGGTTTTCTGCATGATACCGGGTTCTGAGTAATCCGGTATTTTATTATATAAAAAAATTGTAATTTAAATTTTTAAAGTTTACTAGTTTAAGAATTCCTCATTTTGTCCAAACTAATTTTAGAAGGATGGTGTGGGGAATGAAAAGTAAATCTATCGCATGGATATATATCGTTGTATTATCTCTCAGTACGATATTGAGTTTATATATACCGAAACAAGAAACTGCCGCAAAGGACACGATTGTCATCCCGAAAGAGGCAATCCGGCTAAGAATATTAGCAAACAGCGATACTCCAGGGGATCAGGCATTAAAGAGAAAAGTAAGGGATGAGGTAAATAAAAATATAACGAAATGGGTGCAAGACATTGACTCACTTAAAAAAGCTCGAGAAGTTATTAAATCTCATCTGCCTGATCTAGAACAAATTGCTTTAAATGTAGTAAAAGAAGAAAATAGCAATCAATCAGTCAAGGTAGAATTCAGTCGGGTGCAATTTCCTACAAAGCTATATGGACAATATTTATATCCTGCGGGTAAATATGAAGCCATTTTAATTACCCTTGGTAAAGGTGAGGGAGCAAATTGGTGGTGTGTTCTGTACCCTCCGTTATGCTTTTTAGATTTTTCCAATGGAGTTGCTGTAAGTCCGGGAATCGATGAAGAGAAGAAAACGAAAGAAGATACAAAAACAAAAGAAGGTAAACAAATAAAAGCAGATAATAGTTCAAAAAACAATACGAAGCGGAAGGAAGATACTGTCACTAAAAATAATGATAGTGGCAAACAAACGGAAACCGTTACATCCACTAAAGTAGATGAAACGGAGAAAACAGAGAGCGATTCTAAGACACCAGTTTATACAGCGGAAAAAGATGATGATGTACAGGTAAAGTTTTTCATTGTAGAGCTGTTTAAAAAAATATTTTAGAACGGTGAAGAGCACATGATTGTGCTCTTTTTTGGGGATGGATAAGAAAGCATAAGATTTTCGATATAGAAATAACAAATTTATTCTTGTCTAGCGCAAGCAGCTATCGACTAACGGAAGAGCAAAGCGATTGCGCTTTTCTGAATATCTCTTTAAATTTTTTCATTCTCTTGTTCTATTTTATACATCATCACATATGGATGAAGTATAGAAGATTACTAGATTCAACAAAAAAAATAGGAAAGGTATGAGAAAATGGTAGAGATGATTCGCCAAGCTGAAGTTCTAGATGTGGATAAAATTATTGCCTTTTTAACAGATGCAAAACTAAACTGCGATGGAATACAGGAAATAATAGACTATTTTGTATTAAGCGAGGATGAAGAAGGAAATATAACATCGGTATTGGGGATTGAACCCGTCGAGAATATTGGAGTTCTCCGTTCTCTTGCTGTCCGTTCCACAGTTAAAGAGGACGGGCTAATACAACTTTTTCAACATGTGTATAACTTAGCGAAAGGTAAAAAGTTGTCCACATTAATGTTAATCACAAATAAGGAAGCATTTATTCCTCTCCTGCAATTTATGGGCTTTGAAAGGATTACAAGCGAATCTGCACCAAAAGAATTGCAATATTCCTCTCATGTTACGCAAGTAGGGAAATTAGATGGGGTAATTTTTATGAAAAGGGCTATTTAAAAACAAATGATTTATTCACATAATTCTCAATAGTTATCCACTATTATTGCTGATTTATCCACATTATGTGGATAAGCCTTGTTCAATGCTTTCGTATTCAGTATAATTTTTACAACAGTGGTCTAGACAATTCGACAAATATCTACTTTTTCCACTAAAATAATTGGATAAGCGTCAAAATAGAAAAGGTGAAAAGAAATGAAAACGTTGGAATGGAATGTGGATAATAATGTGGATAATTTAGAAAGTAATCCACAGGTTGTGGAAGCAGCCAATTTACTTAAGCAAAATGAAGTGGTAGCTTTCCCGACAGAAACAGTGTATGGATTGGGAGCAAATGCTACATCTGATGAAGCAATTGCGAAGGTATACGAAGCGAAAGGGCGACCAAGTGACAATCCGCTAATTGTACATATAGCGGATTTTTCGCAATTATACCATTTAGTATTAGAAATTCCGGAAACAGCTGAAAAATTAATGGGAAAATTTTGGCCAGGACCTTTAACCATTATTTTTAAAGTAAGATCCGAAGCGTTATCCAAAAAGGTAACAGCAGGGTTAGATACTGTAGGTATTAGAATGCCTGATCATCCACTTGCATTAGCTCTTATAAAAGCAGCCAATTTACCAATTGCAGCTCCTAGTGCCAATAGCTCTGGAAAACCAAGTCCAACAACTGCAAGACATGTGCGGGATGATTTAAATGGACGAATTTCCGGTATTCTCGATGGTGGTGAAACAGGGATTGGGGTGGAGTCAACGGTTGTTGATTGTACAGGAGAAGTCCCAATTATATTACGTCCAGGCGGTGTGACAAAAGAGGCTATGGAGAATGAAATTGGGAATGTGGAGATAGACCCTGCCTTACATGAGAATTTGAATTCCAAGCCTAAAGCTCCTGGGATGAAATATACCCATTATGCACCTAATGCCCCCGTATATTTAGTTGATGGTAACCCAGAGTTTATTCAGCAGCTGGTGAAGAATAGCCGTGAAGAAGGGCTAGCAGTTGGTGTAATTGCTACAGAGGAAACCACTGATATGTATGATGCGGATGTTGTTAGGGCTTGTGGATCCCGCAAAGATTTATTCACTGTAGCAAATAAGCTATATGATACTTTAAGATCCTTTAATAGTGAGAATATAGATATTATATATTCTGAGGTTTTTCCAACAGATGGGGTAGGGCTTGCTATTATGAACAGATTGGAAAAGGCAGCTGGTCATAAATGGATTTATGAAAGTGAATCACTAAAATGATAAAGGGAATTAATTAGATTTTCATTTTTTGATGATTCTAAACCAACTTCGGCATGCATAAGTATTCATTAGGCATGTCCGAAGGAGGAAATATATATGACAGGAGTCATCGCAGAACTATTCACATTAATGTTAATGGCCTTTGCGCTAGGAATGGATGCATTTTCAGTCGGAATTGGAATGGGGATGTTTCAGCTCCGCTATAAACAAATATTCTATATAGGACTAACCATCGGCTTTTTCCATGTTTGGATGCCTCTGATTGGGATGCTTGCAGGCCATTTTTTATCTGATACATTTGGAACCATCACCAAATATATTGGCGGAATATTGATTATCGTGCTTGGCATACAAATGATTATTTCCAGTTTTAAAAAAGAGGAACGAAATATTATTAAACCGGAGGGCTGGGGGCTTCTATTGTTTGCATTTAGTGTAAGTTTGGACAGCTTTTCGGTAGGGTTGTCTCTAGGAATATTTGGTGCACGGGCGGCTGCGGTAGTCGTTTGCTTTGGAATTGCTGCAACCATCTTGACTTGGGCGGGACTTATCATTGGCAGAAAGGCACAAGGCCTTCTTGGTACATATAGTGAAGTATTAGGTGGAAGCATTCTTCTTGCTTTTGGAATTAAATTGCTTTTGCCATAGGCTCTTTTCTTAAGCGATGCAGCTTTTGTAAATAAATCCTTATTGTAATTGGATTAAGGATGAATAACCACCTTAAGAAAAGATGACATAAAACGATGTTCACATTTAAATTTAAGATGAATGTACTGAAGGCATATTCTATACAACAACATACCATAGGAAACACACTTATTGAGGTGTGTTTTTTTAATACAAGTTAGCTGTTGTAAACTTTGCTGTAGATACTTTCCTATATTTCACAAAATATTATTATTCTTTCTTGATATTGTCTATGGAAACTAGGACTTTTCCACTATAATAAAAACAAAACATTGAAACAATATCCTCAAAATATGGAGGCTATAACATGTTAAACATTTTATTTATATGTACAGGTAATACATGCAGGAGCCCAATGGCAGAAGCGATTTTAAAAAATAAAAAAATGGACGATATAAAGGTTAGATCAGCAGGAATATTTGCTTCAAACGGAAGTAATGCAGCGGAAAATGCTATAAAAGTGCTGCAAGAAAACAATATTCATCATCAGCATACATCCAAAATGCTAACAGGTGAGGATATTAAATGGGCGCATTATATCTTTACCATGACGGAAGGACATAAAGCATCCGTTATTTATCAGTACCCTCCTGCTGCAGAAAAAACTTTTACGTTAAAGGAATTTGTCTATGATTCTAAAAATGACTTGGATGTAAATGATCCTTATGGAGGGAGTCTTGATACATACAGAAAAACGTACAATGAGTTAGAAGAGCTTATTAAAGAGATGATGAAAAAAATATGAAAGAGGTATTCGGATGGGGAAAAAGAGATATAAATTTAGCCTAAGGAAAAAGCTAGTCTTATTTGTAACTATCTTAGCAATTATTACGTACTCCACAAGTATGTTTTGTTTGAATTTTGTTTACAGCCATTTTGCTATCAAAATGAATGAATCTTTATTTACCCTTATTACTTTATTGCTTGGAGTTATTTGGACAGGTATACTCGCATTTTTGGTGGCAGGCTTTATTACAAAACCACTTCAACGTTTAGAAAAAGCAGCGATAAGTGCAAGTCAGGGGAATATACATACAGATGTTGTATTGCCAAAGTCAGATGATGAAATTCGCTCTTTAGGTTTGGCATTTAATGTTATGCTAACAAATTTACGAGAAATGGTACAAAGTATTGAGGTCAATTTTCAGCAAACAAATGAAAATGTCATCTCCATTTCTGAAAAAGCTTCAAGTGCTACCACGCAAGCAGAGGGAATTGCTCAAACGATAGGTGAAATTGCAGCAGGTGCTGAAAGTTCAGCCATAGCAATCCAATCGACTGCAGAATCTGCCCAAGATATGATACGGATTGCAGAGCAGGTACAGGAAAATGCCAGATCTTCAGAACAGGTTTCAACGGAAATGTTGGAAGAATTAAAGGAAAGTCAAGAGGTAGTGTTTTCCCTTGTCAATGGAATAGAAAAACTGGCTAAAGAAAATTATAGCTCTTTGCAGGCAGTTAAAAGGCTGGAAGACAATGCGAAAGAGGTTGAACAAATCATTTTACTTGTTGGAGACATTGCTGCTCAAACAAATCTTTTAGCATTGAATGCGTCCATTGAAGCTGCGCGTGCAGGAGAGCATGGAAAGGGATTTGCAGTTGTAGCGGAAGAGGTACGGAAACTGGCGGATGAAAGTGGCAAAGCGGTTCAAGGCATTACCGAATTAATTCACCGAATTCAACAAGAAGTGGAAAGTGTTGTCGAGCATATATCTAGTCAAGTTGAGTCTGCTAATCAAGAAGCGGCAAAAGGAACAAAAACAAACCAAGTAATTGAAAAGATGACAGAAATTATTCATGAGGTTGCGGAAAAAGTAAAGGGTATCTCCGGTTTGGTGGATCGGCAAATGGAGAGTATCCAGCTTACATCTCAACAATCACAAGAGGTTGCAGCAATCGCCGAAGAAACATCTGCTGGGGCAGAGGAAGTGACCGAAGCTACAAAAGAACAAGCTAATGTCATGGAAACGATTGATCAACTAGTCCTCGACTTAAAGGGACACGCAGACAAATTGAAAGGAACTATCTCACGTTTTCACTTATAAAATTGTGCCAAGACACTATGTCTTGGTTTTTTAAGATAAGGAAGTATAAGATTTTTATCCTACAATTTAACTAATAATGTAGACGCTTGTATAGCTTCAAGTGAAATGACACTACAAATTTCACTCATCCATACGCCGATGACTAAAGCGCCTTTCTTATTTAAGCTTTCTTATTTATATTTTTAGTTGTTTGTGTGAAAATTATAGTAGATACATCAAAAGGGGGCATTACAATGAAAGTAGCATTGGCATCTGATCACGGCGGCATCCATATTCGTGAAGAAATAAAAGGATTATTAGAAGAAATGGGATTGGAATACGAGGATTTTGGTTGTGACTGTGAAGAATCCGTTGATTACCCTGATTATGCGCTTCCTGTGGCGGAAAAGGTAGCGAAAGGGGAATTTGATAGGGGTATTTTAATTTGCGGAACCGGAATTGGCATGAGTATATCTGCTAATAAAGTAAAAGGAATTCGTTGTGCGTTAGTTCATGATGTATTTAGCGCAAAGGCAACTCGCCAGCATAATAATAGTAATATATTAGCGATGGGAGAAAGAGTTATTGGTCCGGGACTTGCTAGAGAAATTGCAAGAGTATGGCTCACAACGGAGTTTGAAGGTGGCCGTCATGCACGACGTATTGAAAAGTTAACGAATTATGAGGAAAAGCACGAAAAGTAGAAGTGCCTCGTTCATCGGTGTACGGGTTTTGGAGTCTTGGTCGAGATAAAGGAAGCATAGTGAGGTAGTTCACGAGTCAGTGAAAATATCTTTTCTGTTTTCGAGTTTGAATTATCGTAGGAGGCAACGTAGAAATCTGCTAGCCGATAGGCGCTGGAACTATTAAGGTAATTAACTTATAATTTCTTATTTTATTAGGGAGGGTTCCCGTTATGACAAGTGACCTAATTCAAATAGAGAAACAGTTACAAACGATACTATCGGATTTTTCATCCCAAGTTACTTTTAAAAAAGATCAGGTACTGGTAATCGGGTGTTCCACTTCAGAAGTAATGGGAGAAAGAATTGGCACCTCCGGGACTCTAGAGGTAGCATCATTACTATATAATAATCTTTATTCTTTTGCTGATAAACATGGGATTCATCTTGCATTTCAGTGCTGTGAACATTTAAATCGTGCGCTTGTAGTAGATCGAAAAGTAGCAGAAAACAAGGGGTGGGAAGAGGTAGCTGTCATTCCTGTTAGGAAAGCCGGCGGAGCAATGGCCACCTATGCATATAAACATCTTGAAGACCCTGTCTTAGTAGAGTTTATTAAAGCAGATTTAGGAATGGATATCGGGGATACTTTTATTGGGATGCATCTAAAACGTGTTGTTGTCCCTGTCCGCGCTACTTTAAATCAGATTGGGTCCGCACATGTTACCTTGGCAAAAACACGTCCGAAGCTAATCGGTGGAGCACGTGCCATATATGAATAAATGACGCAAAGGAGACTTTACTTGTATGTAAAGTCTTCTTTTTGCTATCTATGATCCGGTAGAATAATCTAGTTAAAATGGTATCTAGTAATGTCGATTGGTAGCATACTCTTACGAATGATAATTTTTTGACCCCTATCAGCATTCTGTATCAACTTCATATCTCAATTGGAAAGCTCCATTTTACCAAATAGTGAAACATTCCAAAATCATCCCCATCTTTCAAAAGATTATGATAGAATAAAAAAGTATTTTCATACTGATATTTGCACAAGGGGGATTATGATGAGCAACATTGCCCAGCAAGATAAAGCAGTTTATCAAGCTATTTGTGACGAACTTGGTCGTCAACGGTCAAAAATCGAATTAATTGCTTCTGAAAACTTTGTTAGTGAAGCAGTCATGGAAGCGCAAGGATCAGTGTTAACGAATAAATATGCTGAAGGCTATCCTGGACGCCGTTATTATGGCGGCTGTGAGTATGTAGACGTAGTAGAAGACTTAGCGCGTGAACGTGCAAAGCAAATTTTCGGAGCTGAGCATGTCAATGTACAGCCACACTCAGGCGCACAAGCAAATATGGCAGTATATTTTACCATTCTTGAACAAGGGGATACAGTTCTTGGAATGAATTTATCACATGGCGGCCATTTAACACATGGAAGCCCTGTAAACTTCAGTGGTATTCAATACAATTTTGTTGAGTATGGCGTAGATGAAAAGACACACTATATTAATTATGAAGATGTTTTAGATAAGGCACGTACACATAAGCCAAAACTAATTGTTGCTGGTGCAAGTGCTTATCCTCGT
>Ga0181465_101211_pt1 | contig 11116 bp, 8 predicted proteins | sample InSIn3gowninarea_FD_119076 | JGI IMG/M metagenome (GOLD analysis project Ga0181465, IMG submission 119076) | Clean room microbial communities from NASA Spacecraft Assembly Facility at Jet Propulsion Laboratory, Pasadena, California, USA -... ... | reverse complement strand
CTCCATGGTAGGGGGCAGAAAGTGACAGAGCGAGAAAGCTACGAGAGGGTACGCACGATGACGGGCTGCCTCAGATCTGCTTTCTTTTCATCTTCATCCCCGCCGCTAGCCGATGATGAAGATGACTCAACATCTTCGAGGTGTGGAAGCGTTGCGCTGGCAGCATTCAACGATGGCGTGGTTGCTTTGAGCCTGGCTGCCCGTCCAATTGTCCAAGCAGGCTGATCAAAGATCTGGTCGATCTCTTCGAGTGGCAGACCGGCTGTCTCAGGCAAGAAGATGGCGTAGAATGGAAGTGCAAGCACCAAAGAGACGGCAGCATAGAAAGCAAATGTACCGGCTCCTCCCATCGGCGAGTTCAGCATAGGCTGCAAGGTACGTGAGGCAGAGAATTGCAGAAGGTAGTGCATCGCCATCACCAAAGAGCTCGCCAGACTTCGAACGTGCACCTCAAAGATATCGGTACCGACGAGATACTGTGCCAAGTTACCACCGGCAGAGAAACTCGCTCCCGAGATAAAGATGGCGGCAAGTGCTGCTTGACCTGCTGGCTTCTCGCCTTTGGTGTGAGTGCCATCTACGTACATGCCAAGGAAGATGGCCACGTACAGCATCGAAAGTCCTTGGATGAAGACACCCATGAGCAACGTCCTCCTTCGTCCCAGCAGATCAATGAGCAGGAGCGAGGACAAGATACCGCAACCGAGCTTGGTAGCGCCGAATCCGACCGACATGGCGTAGCCGCCAGAGTCCGAGGCGCCGACCAGCGTCATGATCCGGTTTGCGTAGGTAGCGATGGCTCCAGGTCCTCCAAACTGTACCAACACTTGAATCATGACACCAAGTCCGACCTTGAGCAGATTCTTGCGGCTGGTCAGCACGACGTTGAGCTTGACCAACGTTTTGGACTTTCTGAGCCACGAGTCGGCGGGAAGAGCTTGTATGCGCTCGGCTTGGCGCTGATGCTCTTCGGCGATCGATTCGCGCATCAACTCGGTCTCCTCGATCATGGCAGGGTGGTTCTCGTCCAAGTTGCGGTAGAATCGGAGCGACTGGTTCGCTTTCTCGACATGACCATGGTCCAGTAACCATCGTGGCGATTCATGGATGAAAAAGGTGCCAATGAATAGCATCAGATGCCATGTCATGGGCAAGATGAGCACGATCTGCCAGACGATGTTGTTGCGCTTGTTTTGTGTCCTCGAGGCTCCAAGATTGACAGCGTATCCCAGCATGGCACCGAGATAGATCGAGACACTGTATACTGATGTGCAGAGACCACGGATTTGACGAGGGGCCTACACAAGTGCAAATGGAGATGCAAAGCGGTGAAGGAAAGGTGAGAATTCTGCACTGGACTTTCGCTTGTGCATAGCTGAAGCTCGGAGATCTACTTACCGTCTCGACGAGGAAGACAGGGGAACAGACCGAAGAAATGCCGACGCCAACGCCGGTCACCATTCGACCAACATACAGAAGACCGATCCTGTTGGCGCTGCCCATCCATAGAGCTGACCCAATGATGATGGGCATGCAGCTCAACCTACCAGCTGCAACTCGACCGAATCGGTCTGAGCATGCATAGCCTACAAGGGCACCCAAGGTGGAGAGCAACTGAATCATGGCAACAATGTTGGATTCCTTGTTTGACTTCTTCTTGACGTTGAAAGCATGTTCGAAAGCATGCGTACCGATGGATCCCGAGATGACTCCTTCGTCCATGCCTCGACTGGCACCGAGAAGACCGATTGTCAGCACAGCCAGTAGTAGCCGCCAGTTGAGTGCCTGCGATGGCACTTCGTGAACATGTCGAAGTTTGGAAGGAACAAATCTCTTCCCAGAGCCCGATGTACTCATCTTGGTAGGTACCGCTTTTGAAATGCTTGAGGTAAGTGTTGGAAAGGTAGTGTCGAGGAGTCGGGGACAGAACAAGGATGACCTAGGATCCTGAATCGAGTCTAGTACGAGCGGTCTTGATCCTGTCGACTGGCTTGGTTGGCTGTGGAAGAGGGGCCCCACAAAACGAGCCAGAATGGCCAGGTTTTAAACGAATCTGATCATCCTCATACAGCATCATAACGGAGCATATGATACGGAGGCAAGTGGTGAAGAGCGTTCCTGAGTCCATCACCACATGGTCGGTAAAACCACCCTGCCGTGCCTGTCACAAACTGTGGGTTCAGTCCGAGCCAAGTTCCGCTTTTCTGGGGAAGGAAAGTTCGCAATACAGCGCTGACTCGGGAAGCGAGCTGACTGTCGTTCCGTCGCCGCCAGGTCTCTCTACTGTTGGCGTGGTGCCCCACATGGTCAGAGACAAAAGCGGGCAAACTGACAACGGAGCCAACGGAGCAGCCACGTGGGCACAACCTCTGCTCACTGTTTTCGGCAATAAGCTGGAGGTGGGTTTCCTGCGCGACTGGACGGAGTCCTGTTCCGCTTCTCCGTCGAAAGGCGTTGGGTTACTCCGACATGGTACTGTAGTTCGAGTCGCATGCAGCTACCTCAGATCAACCTAGATCTCGCACATCGAACTCAACAAACTTCGACGCGCACAGCAACGTCGTCAACCATGCAATGACCAGCGGCCAGGCGACAAGTGTGAGCTCCATGATCGAGCAAACACTTGTGAATTCCATGAGCGTCCAAGCCAGTGCGCCACGCCCAAGAACAAATTCAACAGCTAGAACGTCAACTGCTTTCCACCAGATCGTCAACTTGGAGCTCCAACGATGAGAATGAACGCCCGCAAGACTCTGATAATGACTCCAATGATGTATGCTTCGTAGGTGTTTCCACATCGAGAATAGCCCTCTAGGCAGAGTCCACGAACAACTACGACATTTAGAACAACGACTCTTTGCCACCAGCACACTAAACACAAAAACGATTCTCTATAACCCCGCAGAAGACTCTGATGATGATGATGATGGTGACAATGTATGCTTCGTTGATGCCTCCACGTCCATGAGAAGTGCTCTTTCGCGTGCAGCGTCCTCAATTCCTCTTGCAACTCGCACGTTATGCTCGCGCACAGCAACCCCTCGCAAGATTCTCACGATGACGATGCTTGCCTTGTCTGTGCTTCAGGCCTCACTGTTATCCACACTTGGAATGAAAGATTACGGTCTAGAATGGTCTGACATTGTATTAGGAGCGAGGAATGATTACCATCACGGAGCCGGAGACAGCCATCCAACAACGGTCTCGTAAACAGTAAAAGCAATACCACCACTGAAAATCAACCTGGTCAATCTTGGCGTGGTACCCTTCCACAAGCTCTTGACGCCTTCCTTCTTGACAACGTCAACTGCACAGGAGACGATGTTCTGCTTGCTTTTCGCCACATGCGATGCCGATGGTGACTGTTGCAAACGCGTCTTGACCACATCGAAAGGCATGGTCAAGTAAACGGTGATGAGCCCTGCGCCTGCGCCCGAGGCAAACGTTCCAGCTGTGGACTTGCCGTAGCCAGCTTGCGTTTGTAGCGACTTGAGCACCGAATAGGAGGTGAGACGCACGGAAGAATTGGCTCCTTGTCGAAGCACGGTGGCTCCCAAGCCTCGATAGAGGCCGGCCAAACCTTCAGCAGCAACAATCTTCTGCACCGCATCAACAGGTCCTCTAAATTTACGCAGGTGGTTTGGCTGCAGTGAATCCTGGATCATTCTCGTCTTGACTGCCTCGGAAGGCGTGACTGCTAGAGTTGCCTCAGCAGCTCCGGCTAAGAAACCGGCAAGAATAGAGCGACCCATGCCCAACTTCTCCTTTGCACCTTCAGCGGATGCTGAGCTCTTGGGTCGAAGCAAGTTTTGAATAGTATCGTAGGTCAGGAATCGGACACCTGCCTTGGCAGAGTTGCCTGTGACCATGGCACCAGCGCCTTGGAAAAATCCTGTGATACCGTGTGCTTTCCAGGTACTTCGCACGATCTGCATCGCCGAAGCGCCTGCTTTTGGAGCTGAAATCGAGCTTGTCAAAGATTCTGCTGCAGCAATATTGAGCTTGTGAGCCGGTAGTGCACCGTACGAAATGAAACGTACCGAGCCTGCAGTGCCCTTGGCCTTGGAGGAAGTGGGAATAGTGCTGGCACTGGCACTGGCACTGGCGGCATTGGAAGCTAGCTGCGCTTGTGTCTTGACAAACTCGGTTGGATATGTGAGGAAGCCTTCGACGGCGCCAGCAATCGTACCTGCCAGCAGCGAGTGCATGGGTGTAGGTGAGGCGCGCTTCTCTGTGTTCGACATTGAGAGGATGTATCGATTCTTTGATGTGTTCGATGCGATTGGGGTGGGCTTGTTGTTGATTGAGAGAAGTCAGCTGGCAGCATGTTTGAACCCTTAAATGTTATGCTGACCCTGGCGCTTTCATATTTCTTTGCCGGCGCTCAGCGGCCGAGGACGAAGCTACGTTGACATTGTGCCAGTATGAGATAGATGCAGGGCTGCCGCGGGTGTTCCAGTTGTCAGTCGTTAGAAGTGGAAGGCAGTCGCTACAAGTGGAAGGCAGCTGCGAAGAGGCTCACATCCGGTACCGCCGCTCAACGGAAAGGACGGAACAGCGAGAAGGTTCGTCTTTCTTGCGCTGAATTTCGCGTTCAAAAGTCGAGGAGCTAGAGCCAGACCCGTTCGAAGGGCGCCAAACGGAGCTCTGCTCCGTCTGGTCTCCCACTCACGGCTCCCAAATACTGATGAGCGCCATTTCTGGCCAGCAAATTCGCCCGGTAAAATCCGACGTCAACAGGGCGGTTTCGGTCGCTCACCAAGGTCGCAGTTGGACTCGTAAGCGAAGCCGACTTTGAGGTCGACTTGGGGATGTTTTGGACGAACACATGGTTGAGCCTGCTGTCAAGGTTGTACTCAGCTTTCGGACTGCTCAATTTTGCAAATGTTTGAGCGAACAGAGACGTGAACAATGAACAAGACGTTGACCAAGGTGGTCGGGCTCGCTCTAATGGGGAAAAAAGACCGTGTACCAACGTCCAGGTCGCGGTCGTCTTCGGAAAAAGCATCTTAAAACTCAGTCCGACGTGGGTTAGAGTCCTGACGGAGCGACGGAGCGACGGAAGAAGCAGCGGTCTGCGCTAATCGACACTTTTGACGGCGATTTTGTTGTTGCACGGCCTCATACTGGCACAATGATAACGTAGCTTCGTCCTCGGCCGCTGAGCGCCGGCAAAGAAATGCCATCGACTGTCCGCCATGACACGGACTGTGCTAAGTGGTGATGATGTATATATTGAGACGGCCATCGAATGGCCAAACAAGTAAGATTCGACCGACCTGCAAACAGAGCCCTCCTATCAAGACCTACAATCAAACAACACCCTTCCTAGGATACACTCGCCTCGTGCAAGACTCATTCAAGAATGCTGCTCCAGCCAACTTCTGCAAGAAACTTTGCTGAGGACTTTCGCCATGTCGAACCCAAAGTTCTTTCCTCCTCGAGTTCCTCTGGTGCTCAAATCGCGCATTCAAGCCGCAGAGCGCCTTACTTCGAGCGTCGCACTCTTCGCACCGTTATCATGCGAGCGGGCACCTCGAAAGGCCTCTTTATCAGGGCTTCTGACCTTCCCGCTTCTCGAGCTGCCTGGCAGCACATCCTGCCCGCAGTAATGGGAAGTTCTGACCCCTTTGGCCGTCAGCTGAATGGGCTTGGTGGAGGCAGCTCAACAACATCCAAGATTGCGGTAGTCTCACAGAGCACAGCTCCGGAAGTTGCTGACGTGGACTATCTCTTTATCCAGTGCCCCATCGAAGGCGAAAAACTCGACTTTAGCGGAAACTGCGGCAACATTCTCAGTGGAGTCGCACCTTTTGCTTTCGAGGAAGGTCTGATTCCATCTAAAGCCATGGCTCCTCTCGCCGCTTTCGCTAAAATAAATGCTGGACGCGAAGAGAAAGTCGCACTCACCCTGCGATGCCTCAACAACAATCAACTTATTCGTTCCACATTCCTGGTTCGCGATGGCAAACCTGTCGAGTTTGGTGATGCCATCATCGACGGTGTTGCAGGCACAGGCTCACCGATACAGCTCGACTTTCTGGAGCCTGCAGGAAGTATGTGCAAATCGCTTTGCCCGACCGGCAGCCCAATCGATTTGCTTCATGTTGAAGGCGAAGATCTTCCTGTGGAGGTTTCTTGCATCGATGCAGCGAACCCATTTGTCTTTGTTCGTCTGGCAGACATCGATGACTCCCTTCATGGTGACGAGTCGGCTGACATCCTGAATCGGTACGCCGCACGCGTTGAACGCATCCGTCAAGCAGCCTCAGTTCTCATGGGACTCGCACCGGACACCGTCACAGCTGCCAAGACCAAAGGAACGCCTAAGATCTGCTTAGTTTCATCACCGATTCCGGGAAGCGATTGTCACGTACAGTCTCGTTCTTTCTCTATGGGACGTCCACATCCCGCACTTCAGCTTTCAGGAGGCGTCTGTCTTGCTGCTGCATGCTCGATTCCTGGCTCGATTCCAAACCAGATCCTCTTGAAGGAGAGGAAGATCATGCCGGAAAAGTTGAGGTTTGGGCATGCGTGCGGCGCAATTGAGACAACAGCGGACGTGGAAATCGATAGTAGGAGTGATGCTGGAGTACACGTTAGGAGCACCTCGCTTTTTAGAACAGCAAGGAGGCTGGCGAGTGGAGAGGCTTACTATCTTGCACCTACGCAGTGAAGGCATGTAATATAAAGTATTGCACTTGCTCTGTCAACGAACTGAATGTGTAAATTCACTCAAATGCTTGAAAGAGTGTGCTCTGATATGTGTGTAGCTCATCTTTTTCTATCCGCTTGATCCGCAGATGTCATAGTGCTAATCCTTTCGGCCATCTTCAATAGATACTCAACTCAATCAGGCTCATTCCCGAGATCCGCACATGAAATGGTGGCCGTCACGTCTAAGGAGCCCCGCAATTTGCCTCCACTTGTTTCCTCTTGACCACGATTCACAAATCGTGAATCCACCGCGTTCCCCCGTCTCTTGTCTCCCTCGTATCCATCCACCAATTCCTTCATCATACAGCAACAAAGTAGCAGCCCGCCGCCGCTGCCGACCAATAGGCCGGTGAAGCGACGTCGTCGTGCCATTCCTTTGGCTTGCGACTTCTGTCGCCAACGAAAAATCAAATGCAATGGCCAGCAGCCCTGCGACAAGTGTGAGCTCCACGATCGAGCAAACACTTGTGAATTCCACGAGCGTCCAAGCAAGCGCATTGATCTTTCTGATCTACAGCATGCCCAAGAACGAATTCGACACTTAGAACGCCAACTGCTTGCCACCAGATCGTCGCCTTCGAAATCCAACAACGGCAACGAACGCTCGCATATAACCGACGAGGACATCGATTCCGCGAGCCATGCTTCCACGTCGCGATCGAGTCCTCTTTTGTCGCATCCTCTCTCAAATCAACTTGAACTTGGATCTCGCCCACCCTTCTCACGCACACGCACAACAACTCCCGCAAGCACCTCTCCAACCTCTTCTGCTGTGGCCAACATCATTGCAGATCTTGGACACCCACGTCACCTATCCGTGGATTCAGCCCACACACAACGCCATGCCTCAAACAATCAGCATGCGACACGCACAGCCATGTCGAATCTGCGCTTGAATGATCGTGGCGAATCCCGATACCATGGTCCAACAAGTGCTTCGTTCAGCGCGCCTGAACAATTGAACAGCAGTCACACAGCTAACCAGGACGGCCGTCGAGGCTCTTTGCCATCGAGTGGCCTTCCCACTTCTGCAGGTCAGTCAGACGACTCTCCACCGCGTGTGTCGATAGACGCAGCGCTACTCAAGGATCGATTGACATCGCTTGCAGCAAGAGAGAGGCAACTCGAGTTGATGAACGCTGTCACAGGCAAGCTTGACTTTGATGGCGTCGACCCTGAGCTCGCTCTCCATCTTCTCAACTTGCACTGGAATCGGCAGCACCATGCCTATCTTGTCACCTATCGGCCTCTCTTCATGCAGGACATGGCTGCTCCGCCGGGCAAAGCAAAGTACTTTTCAAAGCTTCTCTTCCACGCCATTCTCTTCGGAGCAGCAAAGTTTTCAGATCGTATCGATCTAGTCCGTACAAACATCAACGATCCTTCCACAGCAGGTCAGCAGTTCCTCGAACGCGTGCAGCAGCTTCTACCAGAAGCCCTGATCAAGAGTCGCATCACCACCGTTCAAGCTCTGTTGCTCCTTGCATGTACCCACTATGCTCGTGGCAGTGAAAGCGCAGCTTGGCTACACTCCGGCCTGGCTTTTCGAATGGCGATCGATCTGGGCATGAACGAAGATAGTATTGAGCTTGTCGCTTCAGGTAAAATGTCGTTAGAGGAGTTGGAGCTGCGGCGTCGCGTGGTGTGGGCTGCTTACGTGATTGACAAGATCCACTCGCTCTATCAAGGTCGACAAGCCTCAATGGAGCGGCATAACCTGTATGTACCAATCGAGTTTTACGACCATTTCGAAGAGACCGAGTTCTGGACCCCTGTTGCATACCATCGACCTGCAAACGATGCCGAAAACCGCACATCAGCTCGAACCAACAGCACAACACCAGCCGGATATACTGGGCCTATCTACAGTGTCTCAACATTCACCGAGCTTTGCAGATTGACGGTGATCATGGAGAAGATCATCCAAATTTTTTACGCGATCGACAGCGGTTCCCGTTCTGATGCTCTGCAAACAGAGTATCTCAAAGAGATGCGATCAGAACTTGCTGCCTGGCGAACTTCGCTGCCAACGCATCTCGGCATCGAATCGACGTGGTCAGCTGACCGTGGCACCACTCACCGTTCTCGCACTCGACCGCCGAACCTCATCTCTCTGCATGCGCTGTACTATGCGCTGACTATTCTGCTCAACCGACCTTTCCTACCCCACGGACATCTGCGTAGCGATGACCCTTCTACGAATCGCTCCGCTTGGAAAGCATGCGTGGATGCAGCATCCAGCATTTCGAGCTTGATGAGTTTGTACCGACAGACGGTCAGCATGAAGGGCGCACCTCAACTCATCTCGTACATCAACTTTTGCGCTGCCGGCATTCATGTGCGATTGGCGGCACAGCTTCAGCAACGACCTACCTCAGGTACTACCGAAGAAGCTGCTAGTGTAGCTGCATCCAGTCGGAGGCACGAGCTCAAAGCGCTTCGTCAATGTTTGCAAGACTTTGAGGAGAACCAGGATCCAAATCCAGGCGTGGTCAAGGCCAAGACAGTGATCAGGACCATGGCAGAGCGAGCAGGAATCCTCGACCTGTTGCAAAAAGGAAACGATGACGCTTCACTCTCGCCGACGGGGAGGAATCAGAGTCCGCCAGATGCTGGCGGAGGCGGTGCGAGCGGGGCTAGCAACGGCACTGGCGAATCGACCAGAAACCTTACCACACAGGATGCTTCAGCTGACTCGACCGAACCTTTGGCTGCGACTGGTGGTCCCCTGGGAAGGCTAAGCGCGACCGAGGCTTCAGCCATAGGAGTGACACCCCCGTACGAAATCGATTTCGAAAGCATTCTCGCCTCGTTCGACCACTTCGAGCCAGCAGCTGGAACAGCTCCAGACAATCTCTTCGCCGGTTCCTCCCATGCAGCTACCGACTCAGACATCCTCTTCGGTTTCCTGCGAGACTACGATCCTCCCACCGACAGCGCAACCGGAACTTCCTTTTTACAGTAGTCATGCGAGCATCGTATTACTACCAACACATCGCTTTCAAAGTTCGAGCAACGGGCTTCTCAAAACACTCGACCCAACACACTCACAGTCACCAATGCCTCGTGAATCAACAGATCACGTCATTGCTTTTAAGCCCCGCAGCCACATGATGAAACGGGAACGAATGCGAAGCACAAAGAAGCGACTGTGATATCACTAGTTTAAGATGTGAGACGGCTTGGATACACGATGAAAAGTTTAGGAAGCTTCGTTGACAAGAATCTCAAGGAGGGAGAGGCAGCGTTTGGAGAGCGTTTGGCATAAGAGCGTGGAGGCTAGCTCTTCTACCCTGTTCCGCTGCTGTGCTAAGCCATGAGGCTTCTCGCAGTCCTCTCTCAACCTTTCGAGATATTCGACGAGTTTGGGCAAAACTGGATGCGTGTTGGCGCTAGTAAGCGACGAGACGTCTTCAATCAGCAAAGTCAGCGTGGGCCCGACAGCAGAGCGCTCTTCTGGCTCTGTGAGATGGTCTGTGAGCTGTTCGAATGTCTGCATGGTATCCCGAAGTAGACAAGTCTCGAACTTGGTATAGGTGTGGCTGGCACCAGACTGAGATGGAGGACCGGGCAGACATGTTCTCGCCGTCTTACGGCGTGGTCGCCAAGATTCGTTGTCGGCCTCAGATCCAGACCCTGGAGAGTTGGCTGCTCTGCGTTTACTCTTCAGAGCGGGAGAGGTGTTTTCGTGTCGGGGGTGAAAGGCTGCATCGAGATGTTTGCGCTTACTTTTCAGAGCGGTAGAGCTTTTTTGACGTCGGATGCAAAAGGCTGCGTCGGGATCGCATGCTCCAACGCCGTCGATGATACACTTGTTGTGGGACTCGCGACAGTTGTAGCAAGCTTTCGAGCCAGGCTTGGCGTTTGCGGGGATGAAGCATTGAGACCATGCTCAATGCAACGGTCGCATGACTTGACTCGAGACGGACCTGTCGTTGTCGCCGCTACTCGTGAGAATTTGTAACCTTCAGCCGAAGCAACCGAGGCGCTGCAGCCCGTGTTCTCTTTGCTAGCCTCACACTCTGTGAAGAGCTCATCAAGGAACATGGAAAGGGCGGAGCTGTGGGCACTTGTTGCTGGCGAGAGTGGAGCGATGTCAGGGTAATCCTGCTCTGCGGGTGGCCTCAGCGATGCACCGTCTGAAGATGGAAGCGTGTATCGCTCAGTATTTGTACCGGTGGCTGCTGCGGCAATTGCAAGCCAGTCGAAGAGCGCATCCTCGGACAGCATAGGGACCTCGGCAAGCGCCTCGGTTGCCTGGCCGACAACCACGGCGTCCATCTTCTCCCTAACACGAGTGATTGAGTTTTGATCGTAGAAAGTGCCGTCAGTGTCTTCTATTTGGTCTGGCTGATGCGTTGAGGCTGCTAGCGGCGTTGCTAACATGGCGCGCGTGTTG
>Ga0181465_100715_pt1 | contig 11118 bp, 7 predicted proteins | sample InSIn3gowninarea_FD_119076 | JGI IMG/M metagenome (GOLD analysis project Ga0181465, IMG submission 119076) | Clean room microbial communities from NASA Spacecraft Assembly Facility at Jet Propulsion Laboratory, Pasadena, California, USA -... ... | reverse complement strand
CCTATATGAGCATTCCCAATCTGATCTCCAAGCGATGACGATTACAAAAGCGGCCGATTATATCCGTAATCATTTGCGTGAGCATGTGCAAATAACAGAATTGGCCGAGCTGACGGGATTAACGGTATCTGGTTTTCGCAGGATGTTTGAACGGATATATCGGATAAGTCCTAAACAATATCAACAACAGTGCCGTTTACAAGAAGCCAAGTGGTTACTCAGCACGACAGAAAAGGATATCAATGAGATTTCCGAAGAGATTGGTTTTCACCGAATGCATTCTTTCTCCCAATGGTTTAAATCGGTCGAAGGCCTCCCGCCAAGTGTATGGCGAAAGAAACAAAAGATGCTGGAGGATTCAGAACAGCTTGACCAAGCCCCTTTCAAGTAAATTCTTGTCCGTTTTCCCTAAATACGTGAGAAGCGGAATGGGATATGCTTATGTATATATGAAATTGAGAAGAATTAGAGGAGGCACAAAGGAGTATGGAGAAAGTACGAGTAGGATTTATTGGAGTAGGTGGGATGGCCGAGCTTCATTTGCGTTCCTTGCAAGACATCGAGCATGCTGAATTGACTGCCGTATATGATATAAATTCGGAAAGAGTACGTCAGGTTTCCCAACAGTATGGGGGTACTAAATTTGAAAGCGCTGAGCAATTGCTCGATTCGGGCTCGGTAGATGCGATATTTATTTGTACCCCTCCGTTTGCACGTGACCACATTGAGGAGTTGGCAGCGGAAAAAGGTATTCATTTGTTATCTGAAAAACCAGTAGACCTTGATTTGGAAACTGCGAGAAGTAAACAAAAGAAAATTCTAGAATCAGGTATCATTCATTCTTCGGGCTATTGTCTGCGTTACCTAGATACAGTTCAACAAGCAAAGAAGTACTTGGAAAACAAGTCGATTCATATGATCCACGGCTACCGACTGGGAGGAATACCTCCGGCGGCATGGTGGCCCTTGATGGATAAATCAGGAGGTCAGCTCGTCGAACAGTCGACGCATCAAATTGACATGATCCGTTATTTAGCAGGGGAGTATAAAGAAGTTCACTCGCGGTATGAGCAGCGGAGTATTCAACATATTCGACCTGATGCCACGATTCCCGATTATGGTATTATTTCGTTTTCCATGGAATCTGGCGCGATCGGTTCAATGAGTAATTCATGCATGACTCAACTTGCAGGGCGAAGTGAAGTTGAATTGTTTGGGACGGATTTCTACATCTCGATGGACCGTAATGGAGCCGATATGCGAATTGTGGATCAGGAACAAGATATCACGATTCGATCTAAAATGAAATTTTATCAGGAACAGGATAGAGCATTCATTGAAGCGATTCGTACAAATCGACAGGACTTGGTGTTAGGCGGGTATGATGATGCTGTGACAACCCTCGCAGCAACGCTTGCCATGAATGAATCGGCAAAATCCGGTGTTCCGGTAACGATTCAAGGCAATCAATACTCCGCAAGCCCATCATAAGGAGAATGATGAATATGCTGAAAGGCGTAAACCAATGGTGTTTTCCTGAAGGGACTGCTTTGGAGCAATTGTTCGGGGAGGGACCCTTGTGAAAAAAATCGGCTTTATTGATTATTATTTGGATGAATTTCATGCGGACAAGTATCCCGCATGGATCGAACAGGCTACGGGCGGTGCTATGCATGTCGCATATGCCTATGGGTTGGTCGATAAAAAAGACGGATTAAGCAACGAAGCATGGTGTGCGAAGCAGGGCATCCAGCTGTTGGACACGATTGAGGAAGTCGTCGAACGCAGTGACTATTTGGTTGTTTTGTCACCGGATCATCCTGAGTTTCATGAGGAATTAGCATCGATTCCATTACGCTCAGGTAAACCTACTTATGTTGACAAAACGTTTGCGCCTGATCGGGAAACGGCCATCCGCATGTTTGAATGGGCGGAAAAGCACGGTACTCCGATGTACTCTTCTTCGGCGCTACGCTTTGCTAAGGAATATGGGGAGCTGGAGCGAGAGGGTGTAAATACGATCGAAAGCTGGGGCGCAGGTCAGTATGACACCTATGCCATACATCAGATTGAACCGATCGTTCAATTGATGGGCCCAAAACCGCAAAAAGTGATGTATACGGGAACTTCGAAGACGCCGGCGCTTCTCATTGATTTTGGTGAAGGAAAGCAAGCGAGTATCCACCACCTCGGTCAAGGCTGTCCATTTACATTAGGCGTTGCCTATGAAAATGGATCAAGCAAGATTAAACGAGTGGAATCGGATTTCTTCTTCGCATTTATTCAAAATATGGTCAAGTTTTTCGAATCGGGGAAACCAATCGTCGATTCGAAAGAGACAATCGCCATTATTACCATAATTGAATACGGACGTGAGGCAGCAAAACATCCATTTAAATGGATCGAATTATCCTAAAAAACGTATGGAGAGGTGAAGCTCGGATGTTAAAAGGTGTAAATCAGTGGTGTTTTCCGAAAGGGACCCCATTAAAGGAATTGTTCGAAGTGAGTCAAAAAGCCGGATTCGATGTAGTAGAATTAAATTTGAACCCAGAGGGAGAAGTTGGATTGACTGCCGATACGACTCCCGAACAGGCTCGTCAAATTGCTAATCTCGCTCGAGACCACAACATTCAATTACCGAGCGTGTCAACGTCTCTGCTATGGAAGTTTCCCTTGTCTTCGGATGATCCTTCCGTAAGGGAGCTAGGTCGGCAAGTGATCACCAAGCAAATTGAACTCGCCGCGGAAATTGGCGCCGATACGGTATTGGTTGTACCGGGAGCGGTCAATGACACAACAACGTATGAGGATTGTTATGAGCGAAGCCGTAATGAGTTGGAAAAAATCGTACCCATTGCAGAAAAGCATCAAATCCGTATTGGGATCGAAAATGTGTGGAATAAGTTTTTATTGTCACCACTAGAAATGAAGCAATACGTAGAGCATTTCGATTCTTCATATATGGGAGTCTATTTTGATGTAGGGAATATTATTTTGTACGGTTTCCCTGAACAATGGATACGGTATCTCGATTCGAAGATATTCAAAATTCATGTAAAAGACTTCCGACGTAATGTAGGAACGGGTGCGGGCTTCGTTCCGCTGCTTTCTGGAGATGTCAATTGGCCGGAGGTTGTGAAGGCACTAAGGGAAATTAATTATAAGGGTGCTTTGACGGCTGAAATCGGTATCTATCCGCATAGCCCGCTTCAGGCGGTGTATGATACAGCCAATCAGTTGGATGCGATATTGGCAATGAAGTAATCTTAATGGTTATAAAATCCCCTCCTGTTGTTGTCAGGAGGGGATTGCTTGTTCTCACTTAAGATTGTTCATCTTATTGACCCAAGCCTTAAATCCATCCATTAAAAATCCAAAATCAGACCCCGACCAAATGATATTCATCCCCTGATCACACCAGAATTGGGTTCCTTCCATTCCCGGCATAAACATTCCGCAGGACGTTTGATACTGATCGCAAATTCGGATGACCTCCTTAATCGCTTCAGTCAATTCAGGTGCATCGAATTGGTACGGAACTCCAAGCGATGCAGCCAAATCGTTCGGACCGACGATTACTCCGGCAACCTCTTTGGTTTGTAGCATTTTTTCGAGATTCGAAATTCCAGCCGGGGATTCCATTTGGACAAAGATCATTTTATCCGTATTGTACGTTTCTACCGATTTTGCATATCTACTACCGAAATCGTAACCGCCGATCCCTTTTTTCCCGACTGGTGGAAGTCTTGAAAATTCAATGACCTGCTCTAGCTGCTCCAATGTTTCAACTCGTGGAATCAATATGCCATTGGCCCCTAGGTCCATCACTTTCGAAACTTGTTGATATCTAATTTCAGGCACTCTTACGATGGACGGCAAACCGACCATGTCGCACATTCTCAACAGACCTTCCATGTCTCTCCAATCGAAAAAATTATGTTCCATCTCGATAATCACAAAATCAATATCTTCTTTCCGCATGGCCGGTACGATGCCTGTCCAGGAGAAATGCATAATGGTCGTGCCTTTCACGCGCATTCTTCGCTCCAGCTTTTCATTCAAACTAAGATTTGTCATGATTGTAACCTCCTATTTTTAGTACCGGTGTAAGTATAGGCTCGACTCGGTTGACGATATGTTTGGGACGCTCTCCGCGAAGGAATCGGGCAACTTCCAATCCTGCATATTCATGTAGTCTTCTACTAGATTCTTCGGAGTAATGAGCACAGTGGCTCGTTATGATGCACGGGTCGAATGCATGCAAGGGATGATCAGCGGGTGGCGGCTCCTTCTCCAATACGTCCAGGGCTGCTCCAGCAATGGAACCCTCGCCTAAAGCCTCTACTAAAGCATCCGTGTCCACAACCCCGCCACGGGAAGTGTTAATTAAATAAGCGCTTGCCTTCATCTTTTGCAGTGCTTCACGACCGATCCAATGCTGCGTTGCAGGCGTTAACGGGAGATGCACAGACACCACATCGCTTTCAGCAAGCACCTTCCCCCAATTCGCATTTTCTACGCTATGCTGTACGAATACATCTTCGGAGATATAGGGATCATAAGCGATCACCCGCATATCGAACGCTTTCATTCTCTTCGCTACAGCACGAGCAATATTTCCGAATCCCGCTAGACCCAACGTCTTTCCTTGCAGTTCATACATCGGGGCAAGGTCAGGATAGTCCCAATTTCTGTTTTTCACGTGTTGCACCACTTGGGGGATTTTTCGAACAGATGCTAGGAGAAGGGCAACCGTATGTTCTGCAACGACGACGACACCATAATCCGGAACGTTTACCACAGGAATTTGAAGTGAGGAGGCTGCTTCTAGATCAATATTATCAACACCAATCCCGTATCTGAGAATCATTTTGCATTGTGGTAAATTTTTGATTACTTTTGCCGTCAATGGAGCGCTTGTGGTTAAAATAATATCAGCATCTTTACAAAGTTGGATCGTTTCTTCTTCGGTTTTACAATCCCCTGTCACATAATCAATCTGCCACGGCTGTAAAATTTCTTTTTCAAGCTTAATGGTATCATGCGTGCCGTTTGTAACGGCGATCGTGATCGTTTGGCTCAATGTATTGCCTCCAATCTAAGTAAGTGTAAAGGTGAATGACGTATAATGACCCCCGATTGAAATAAGGGCATTCGATGTATTTATTTTGAATGAAAATTCCTAAAAAATACGAATAGATGCATTTTACGTATTTAATTTGCGTTTTTCACCTGTGGAATTCCTATGCCCTTCATTTAAATACATGAAATGTCCTTATGGATAAGACCGAATGATAGAAGCATCCCCCTGTGTAGTTACAAAATGTTTATTTTACACATCCTCTCTACCCTCAAGCTCAGCAACAAATTGATCCCACTCTTCTAGTGTCGTGTTACCCATGATGACTTTGACTTTCATTTCCTGAATTTCTTTGTCCAATGAAGTAGGTGAATCGCCTATGGCATCTTCATATGTTTTGTTTTCAGGATATATTTCCTCAATCCACTGAATCAGTGTGCTAGCCGTTTCATCATCAACGCGTTTATTGATCACCCACCAACCGCTGTCATGTATCGAGTTGACTCCCACATCAAGTGGGACAAAGAGTGTTTCTAGATCGAAAGGTTCCTGTTGTTCCCATATAGGCAGAATAGTCTCTAAGGTTCCACCAGTGATCCCGGCTTTTCTTTGGACCACTTTTTGTATCGCGGCTTCTGGGGTAAGAACGGCAAATTCAGGATCAAGCCATCCATTTTGATATAAATCACGCAACCAAGCCAAAGCTTGACGAGTTCCAGAGGAAATCGTTGTGCCTGCATGCTCGCCTTCATTGAACATTTGCTCCACCCATTGCAGTGATCCCATATCGGCAGCCGACACCCAACCGGTCAATCCAATCGTGTCATGTCTACCCGTGCCGTTAGGATCATGATCGGTGAACATTTCGATAACGAGGCGGAGTTGTTCGGGAGTTTGCGGTTGGTCTAATCCTAGCACGTCCAGCCATGATTTACGGATGATTGGAAATGATGAGCCAAATTTCGGTGAAGGATGTGGAATCGCATACATGGGTTCGCTACTAGGGGGAACGGCTAAAGTCCAGCTCAAATCTTTCAAAAGTCCATGTTCTGCAATTAGATGAAGTTGCGTATACGTTGCAGGCACAAACGCCATGTCGGATAGATCCCCTGCGGCTACCATCAAATTCAAACGATCCCTATACTCTTTACCCTGCGATTTATCCACTTGAAGCTGAATGCCGTATTCATCCTCTATGGATTTAACCACTCCTTCTGACCAGCCACTATGGCCATCTGTATCGGGTACCGAAATGCGGATTCTTTCCAGGGGTCTCGTTTCCTGTTCGGTTGGAAAAATCAGTTTAAAAATGTCAACATCGATGTAAAGATGATCATTTTGCATGAATGGTTGAGTACGGATCGGCCCATGTTCCATTCCATCCGCATCAATCCAACGAATCGGGTCACTAGGTAGCGAGACATAAACGGTGACATCACCATGCGCAATTGCGGTTTGCGAAGTTTGATCCCAGTTAACTGCGTATCCCATTCTTTCAAAAGTATGCCGGAAAGGGATTAAGGTTTGTTCGCTTCGTTCAATCGTAGGCACAACCGCTTGACCCGATTGATTTGCAAAACTAGTTGATGACAGTGAAATCATGAATGTGAAAAACAGGGCAACAATGAGGCAATAAAAGATTCCTTTGTGGTTTTCTTTCCATTTTGCGTAAATAGTACTCAACTCCTTTAGAAATGATTCCACTTGTCATTGTATCAAAATAGAAAGCGTTATAGTAGCTGAAAAAGATTATATATAATTTAAATAAATAGTATATAATCATTGACTTTGTATATATTCAACCGTTATAATCATATTCATGTAAGCGCTTATAATTGTTTGGAGGAGGAATGATGTAACACGCAACGCAGCACGTGAAGGAATCCATTAAAACGAGGAGGCACAATGATGAAATGGAAAGCAATAATAGGCATGTTCGTACTCTGTTTTACGATGACCTCAATGATCGTACTCGCTCAAGAGGATGATTATACTGTCCGAACAAGTGCTGAATTAAAGGCGATGGTAGAGCAATTCGCAGAGGATGACGAATTTAAGAATGCAGGAACGGCTCGTTCGCTGATCGTTCATTTAACTTCGGTAGAGCATTTTGAAAACAGAGGCGAGACCGATAAAGTGATTCGCCACTTGGAGGGCTTTATTCAATTATTGGATCATTATTATAGCAGCGAGTTGATCTCAGAGCAGGCATTTAACAGGTTAAAGCTTGAAGCTGACTTCTTGATTAAGTGGTCAAGTTCATTGAAACTCGTTTTGAATGGTCAAGCTCAATCTGTAGTTGTCATTGCAGACGATGAAGACGAGACGATCATTCAAGCCGTGGAAATGTTTGCAGAATATGTTCAGAAATCTACAGGGGCTGTCATTCCTGTTACTACGGTTGCTGAACTGAATGAAGAAACATCGAGTGAAACGATTCGTATCTATATTGGCCAAAGCGGCCTTACGGAGCAAATCGAAGAAGAGTTAGCGAATCTTCATATCGATGGTTATTCTATTCAAACATTAGAGGGCCATGTTTCGATCGTGGGTCCGACGGTTCGCGGTACCGAGCATGGGGTGTATGAATTCTTAGAACGATACGTAGGTGTACGATGGCTAATGCCGGGTCCTGACGGAGAGGATGTTCCGCAGAACGCTGATCTTATGGTTCCATATGAATGGATTCTGGATGAACCGGTTTACAAATCGAGACAAATGTGGGGGCTGCATGCGGAAGATTATAGAAGCATGACAGATAACCGGATGAATTATGAATGGGGTATCCGTAATCGCCTGCACAGCACGATTGAAGGTTATTTTCACAACATGAACTATTTGTTTTACCCTGGCAAAGGAAGGCCTGCTGAACATTACCCAACCCTATATCCAGAAGTTTATCCGATGAGAAATGGGGAGCGCTATATTCCCACATCAGATGTGCGTTGGCAGCCTTGTTTTTCAGAGCCAATTGCCGCAGAACTGGCAGCTGGCACGGTCATTGATTACTTTAATGAGAACCCCCAGGAGACTTCGTTCTCCCTTGCAGTTAATGACGGACTAGGTTATTGCGAGGCAGAGCCTGATCATCCATTAAACCCGCATCGCTTAAATTCAATGGGTTATCCAGATATGTCTGACATTTATTTCAACTGGGTAAATCAAGTGGTAGAGCGCGTTTTAGAGGTTCATCCGGACAAATGGTTTGGCGTTCTTGCTTACTTGGAAGTTAACGATCCTCCATCTTTCGATTTGCATCCTAGAGTCGTACCTTATTTCACGAAAGATCGGATGGCTTGGATTGACGAGGATATCCGCAATAAAGACATCGCAACGATTCACGGATGGAATGAAGTGTCGGACAATTTAGCTTTTTACGATTATGTATACGGAACACCTTACATGGTTCCGCGGGTTTATCCGCATGTCATGGCTGAATATTTGCGGTATGGAGCAGACCATAATGTGATCGCCTTTTTCGGTGAGCTTTCGCAAAATTGGGGGGAAGGGCCTAAACCGTGGTTGCTGACAAAGCTCTTATGGGATCCCGATCAAGATGTAGATGAACTGCTGAACGAATGGTACGTAAGAGCAGTTGGCGAAGAAGCAGCTGATGATTTGAAAGCCTATTACGATCATTGGGAGCATTTCTGGACAGAGCGAATTAAAGACCATGACTGGTTTGAAACCCGAAAGGATATTACGTATTTATCCTATTATTGGGGCACTTATTTAGAGGCTATCACCGATGAAGAAATGGCCTATAGCAGGCAATTGCTAGAGGCAGTTATGGATAAAACGGGGACACCTGAGCAAGCTGCTCGAGCCGAGTTGCTATACAAGCAGTTTGAATATTATGAGGCTTCCGTGTTAAGTTACCCTAAATCGGTTGATCCGCCTGCTGGTCAAGAAGAGGCTTTAGCGTTATTGGAAGAGGGAGCCAAAATTCAAATCAAAGCAGATTATGCTCAGAAAAGAGTGGATTTGATCGAGCAATATTCAGAAAATCCGTTGTTAGAGCACCCAGCAGACCCGTTTCGTAATGGTCTGGAATGGTCAGGTTTGAACCCAGCCTATGCACTGGAAATTATAAACTACGTCGAACAACATGAGCCGGCGGAGGGTCCTGTTCGAGACCGAATTGCGGAAATGACGGTTGATGAAAGTCCAGCCGTGCAACAATTTGCAAATTTGGTCCAACATATGCTCGAGGGAACGGTGATAAATGCTAACCCTTCCTTTGAAATCGGTAAGGATGAAGCACAAGGTTGGGATACACGAGTCGTCAATTTTGGCAATTTCAAGCGGGTTGAAGAACCGGAGAACGCCCATTCAGGAAATGCCAGCATTTATGTACACGATTTTTACTATGGAGACATCAGTCAAACGGTGCCGGTCAAACCAGGAATGATGATTGCTAAGGTGAATTATTATGTAACACCAGATACCGTAACCGTTGGGGATACATGGGTTCAACTCGATCTTCTAGACGAGAATGGACTTGTACTGGACACATTCAAAAGCAGTCAGCAAGCATACGCGACCCATAAAGGACAATGGAATACAGTTGCGGTTATGGGAATCGTCCCAGAAACAGTGAATGGCACGGCTGTTAAAAGTGTCAAGGTTTCCAATACAGTGAACGGTTTTTTTGAAGGCGGAACGTTGTATATGGATGACTTTGAGGTATTCCAATCGGGGGAAAGTGATCCGTTGCCGCCAATGCTCCTTTCCCATGCCGAAGCTGAGAATGGAAGGATACACGTTTATTTTCATGAAAGGCCTGAACAAACCCTTATATTAAATGACTTCTCTATTACGCAAAGGATGAACCAGGAGCAAGCTGGAACGATCACACCAAATATTCTCGAATGGGTGGAAGAGGAGAATAAAGCTATTTTACATGTTCCTGAAGTGACACCTGAAATATGGTCGCAAACGGTCACTTACGAAGTTGCGTATTTAAATTCAGCACTTGTACAATCGGCGCCATTTACGATTGAACCTGACACAGCAGGATTGAATCAAGTGGTACAAAATTCATCCTTCGAGCAATGGAATACAGAGAGAGCAGCGGATCATTGGATCTTCTGGGGGGATGGTTTTACACGTTCTGATTCCGTGGTGCGAACAGGTGAATATAGTGTGGTGGCTGATGGCTTACAGCCTGGACAGAACGAGGCCGGCGGCGGAGGTCCGATTCATGATCTCGATCTGGATCCCGGTCAATATGTGGGTGTGTTTCACTTCAATACGGAAATTCAAACAAACGGCACCTTACATTGGTCGATTCAATTGAAAGATCAAAGCGGGCAAGTCGTTAGAAGAGTTCAATCCGATATAAAACCAGCCGCTTTGTCTCATGGCAGTTGGCTGCCTGTCGTAACGGAATTTGAGGTTATGCCTGGGGAGACCTCAGCCCGCTTCTTCGTATTAATGAAGGACTTTCAGAGAGGGGATACCATTTATTTTGATGATGTCGAGCTCTATCAGCTTCCAGAGGAGCTGCCATCCATCTCCCAAGTGGAAGTCGAGAATGGCCGTATGCAAATTTCGTTTCAAGAATTGCCTGACACCGACCCAACGATTGCCGATTTCATGCTGGAAAACAGTCTAAATGCAAGCGATTGGCAATCGATAGCTCCTACAGATTTAACGTGGGATGCGACAACGAGAACGGCAAGCATCACTTTACCTGAAGTGCCGCAGCAAATTTGGGAGCAGAGCATGATTTATCGAGTTCGTTATCAGGAAGAAGATGTTCGATCGAACCGAGTCAACATACCGGGTCTTCTTGAAGGACAGAACCAACTTGCTCTTAACCCCTCCTTTGAGCAATGGAGCACAGAAAGAGCAGTGGATCACTGGACATTCTGGGGAGACGGCTTTACCCGCTCGGATTCTGTTGTGCGTACCGGTGACTTTAGCGTCGTGGCTGATGGTTTGCAGCCGGGACAGATTGATTATGTGACAGGGGATTGTAAAACCGAAGAAGAAACGATCCAACTTTGTAAAGATGCTGATATTATTTTAAC
>Ga0181465_101209_pt1 | contig 11123 bp, 7 predicted proteins | sample InSIn3gowninarea_FD_119076 | JGI IMG/M metagenome (GOLD analysis project Ga0181465, IMG submission 119076) | Clean room microbial communities from NASA Spacecraft Assembly Facility at Jet Propulsion Laboratory, Pasadena, California, USA -... ... | reverse complement strand
GTTTTGTTCAATAGATTGAACAAAAATTGTTCAATTGTTTAAAAAACAAAATTAAAATGTAAAAGTGTTGTTTAATTGATTGAACAACAATCATTCAATCGTTTGAACAACAAAAATATGGTGTGCGACAATGAAAATAATCAGAGTTACAACAGTGAGTGTAACAATGAAAATAATCAAAATTGATTAATGAATGGAAAGCCCTTCATTTATGACAAAATATTGAGTTATCCTTGAATAATGAGCAATAATAAAATATTATTGATCCCATTCTTAGAATAACCACTTGGAATATTTTATTATATTTGGTTAGGAGGGAAAAAGAATTTAAACTTTTATTTAGAAATAATAAATAAATAAATGGTTTATTTATCATCTCAAGGAATTAGTGAAGGAATAAAAAACAAATAATGGTTTATTTAATTATTCCAAAGGGATTTAGTCAAATTTGACAAGGAATAATAATTAATTAGTGATTATCTCAGATTTTATGCTTTTGTGATTCATGATATAATTTTCATATTTTCTGGAGAAAACACATAGAGAACAAAGGGTCGACATGTTTCGAATCTAAATCTACGTTCATCATCAAGACCAGGATTAATTAATTATAATTAGTGATTAATTAATTATTCTTAGAGAAAAATAATATAGTTAATGATTTATCTCTTTATTTTTCATCACTGGGTCAAATTTGACAAGGAATAATAATAATAAAACAATGGTTTAATTAATTATTCCTAGAAGAAAATCAAATAAATAATGATTTATTTAATTATTTCGTGGGTTTAACTATAAATTATTTAACAAAGGTGGTTTATTAGGTATTTTCTCACAGTGAAAGCAATTTTACTACCTACACCCTATACTCAGATGGAGGTACATAGCTTCCTGGGATATGCGGGCTATTATCATAGTTTTATTAAAAAAAATTCACAAATTGCTGCGCCTTTATGCGATTTTAGTGGTAATATTTATTTCAAGTGGTTTGACAAATGTGACATTGCTTTTACATGTTTAAAGAAACTCATCATGATGAAACCAGTATTATGAGCACCAAACCTGGAGCTGCATTTCACATATCCACGGATGCATCAGAGGTAGCAATAGGCATTTTCCTCATCCAAGAGGAGGAAAAAAACCATATTCTATATATTATATTAGCAAAAATATTACTACTGTAGAGCTCAATTATACAATAATAGAAAAAGAATTATTAGCTGTCATTTATGCCATAATCAAATTTATAAATTATATAGCTTCATACCAAGTTTTTATGTATACCAATCACTCTATCATTCGATATTAAGCTAACAAACCTATCACAAATGGTCAAGTGACTCGTTTTCTATTGCTCCTATAGGAGTTTGACATCACTATCAAGGATCGTCCAGGGAAGGAAAACCAACTTGTTTATTTTCTATCTTGAGTTTCGAAGGTAAATGATCCACTAGTAGTGGATGACTAATTTCTAGATGAACATTTGTTTGCCGTAGCAGTCAAGACGCCATGGTATGTGGATGTGGAAAATTATCTAGTAGTGAGGAAGTCGCCCAGGTATTTGACAGTAAGGGAAAGGAAATAGATTGTTAGCGCAACGGCTGATTCTCTTGGATTGGTGGATATCTTTTTCACACAGAGTCTGATATGTGTATATGCAGATGCATTCATGAGGATGAGATTTATGACATCCTGAAGGATTGACATGATGAGCCTTGTAGGGGACACTTCACATATCGAAGGATAGGGCGTAAGGTATTGTAGATGGGCTATTATTAGTCCATTTTTTTAAAAGATGCGAAGAAATATGCTCAGCCTTGTGATAGCTACCAAAGGATAGGCCGGCCAAGCCAATCTGATGAAATGCTACTACAACCCCAACTTGTAACAGAACCCTTCGAATGATGGGCATTGGAGTTTTTTTGGCACATTCCATCCACCATCAAATTTGAAAGCCTACCTATTCATTGCCATAGATTATGTGACGAAATGGGTGGAAGTAGTAGATTCACCAAGAGCTACAGAGGAAGCCATGATTAACTTCCTCTTTTGGCTATTTGTGCAGTATGATTTACCGCTGGAAGTGGTAACAGATGGGGAAGGGCAATTTGTAGGACACAAGATTACAGCCACTCTCAGAAATCATCACATTACACATAGGATCACTTCCCTGTATCACCCGAAGGTGAACGGGAAGGTCAAAATCACAAATAAGGTCATGGAAGTAATTGTGACCAAAACAATCTCAACACATTGGTAAGACTAGGCTGCTAGACTATTAGAGGCCTTGTGGGCCTATCGCATAACTTGGAGGAATACTACTAGATACTCTCTATACCAACTCGTGTTTAGTAAAAAACCCAGTTTTCCAATTTAATTCGAAATAAAGCTCTAAGAATGACTCAGGAAGTGGGATGAGATTTAACAAAAGCCCAAACCAAGCGACTTCAACAAATCAATTAACTAGATGAGGCTATATTGCTTGCTCTGCAACAGACTACAATTATTCACCAACAAAGAGAAAAGTGGCACGATAGCCTTATAAAAAAGAAGATGTTTCAAAAAGGGGATTGGGAACTCCTCTATGACTCTAGATTATATGATTTTCCAGGCAAGTTGCAAACAAGATGGCGTGGCCTTTATGAAATTCAATAAGTACATAGCAATGGTACTCTCAATTTGACTACCTTGGATGGGGATGGCAATTCTTTCAAGGTGAATAGGCATCGGGTGCATCTCTACCACAAATCACTCAGCAAGGAGTATTTCTGTGAGTAGGTATGTGAGGACCCCTCCATGCAAATTTTAGCTATAGGGAGTGATGACCAGACAATTTTTTTTTTGTAAAATTGTGATTTTATTTAAATTGTAAATAATGTATATGTTCCTTTGATTGATTTCAATTCAGTAGGCATCACCATGTAAATATGATTTTTGTTTTGTTTTTGATAAGTGTTATTCAATTGATTAAATGGTTGTTGTTCAATCAATTCAATAGTAGCATATTATATTCTTTCTTTTCAAACAATTGAATGATTGTTGTTGAATTGATTGAACAACGCTTTTGTGTTTTGATTTGTTATTCAAACGATTGAACGATTTCTGTTCAATCGATTGGACAACACTTTTGCATTTTTTCTTTTTTCATTTTTGTTGTTCAAACGATTGAATGATTGTTGTTCAATCAATTAAACAACACTTTTACATTTTAATTTTGTTTTTTAAACAATTGAACAATTTTTGTTCAATCTATTGAACAAAACTTGTGTGTTTTTGATTTATTGTTTAAATGATTGAACGATTATTGTTCCATCGATTGAACAACACTATCACATTTTATTTTTTTGATTTTTTTGTTCAATTGATTGAATGATTGCTGATCAATTGATTGAACAACACTTTTGCATTTTTATTTTTTTAAATTTTTCTGTTCAAACAATTGAACGATTGTTGTTCAATTGATTGAGCAACACTTTTGTGCTTTTGATTTGTTGTTCAAATGCTTGAGCGATTGTTGCTCAATTGATTGAACAACACTTTTGCATTTTTTTCGATATTTATTGTTCAAACGATTGAACAATTGTTTTTCAATCAATTGAACAACACTTTCGCGTTGTCTTCTTTTCGATTTTTGTCGTTCAAATGATTAAACATTGTTTCTCAGTCACTTGAACAATACTTTTGCGTTTTTTTCGATTTTTGTTGTTCAAATGATTGAACGATTGTTGTTCAATCGATTGAATAACACTTTTCCATTGTTTTCTTTTTCAATATTTGTTGTTCAAATGATTAAACGATTGCTATTCAACTGATTGAACAACACTTTTGCATTTTTTATTTTTCTTTTTGTTTTTCAAAATGATTGAATGATTATTGTTCAACTGATTGAACAACACTTTCACATTGTTTTCTTTTTTGATATTTGTTGTTCACATGATTGAACGATTGTTGTTCAATCGATTGAACAACACTTTTGTGCTTTTTTTTGGATTTTTGTTGTTCAAACGATTGAACAATTGTTGTTCGATCAATTGAACAACACTTTCACATTGTTTGATTTTCAATTTTGTTGTTCAAATCATTGAACGATTGTTGTTCAATTGATTGAACAACACCCTTTTGTTCTTTTTGATTTTTGTTGTTCAAATGATTGAATGATTGTTGTTCAATCAATTGAACATTAGTTTTCTTTCCTTTCGATTTTGTTATTCAATCGATTGAACGATGGTTGTTCAATCAATTAAACAACACTTTTTGTGCTTTTTATAAGAAGAAGTTTGATTTATTTTATTGTTTCATTGTCGCTCATTGTGCCATCTTTCTTTTTTCTTTGATAGTTTTAATCAACACCATTTGAGTGGATTTGTGCCTAACATAAAGAAAAAATAGTAATGTCGAGACCATTATGACCTAGGAAGCCTTTTGATGGTTATCTTTATTCAAAAGCTGATATGGTGCATCTTTATAATGACTGGCTGAACATCTTTTCTTTGGACACATCATAAAATTATTCATTATTTTAAAATTGTGCTAGCTTATTTTTCCCACTTTAAAATAGACAAATTCCTTTGATATGATGAGATGGGGGTGAAAGTATAAACTTTCATTGGAATTGCTATTACTTCTTACACTATCCTTGACTCTTAAGGATTAAGTGAGACTTCCTCTTTTTATAATAAAAGAATCAAAATATGAAAATAATGAAATATGAAAATACAACAAGAAGAGGATAGAGGGTCTCATCATGAACCAGCCTACCATGATCATAAGGATGTAACAGGTGACATTCCATGTTGGCCACCAAACCAAGGTAATGACCTTCTTGGTAATTAAAACTATCAGAAGGACAAGGGGTCTCATCACGAGCCAACCTGATCACTTTGATATATCATGATGAATGGCACTATGATTATTTGGTGACCATGCCAGCATAGCGATCTCTTTATGACAAGAAAAGAAAGAATCATCTACATGCTAAAAGGAGGACTTAGACTCATTTTTGTAGTTAAATAGTATCCCTGTTGAGGGTATGAACGCCTGCTAGTAGCAGTGGATCTGCTTGTGGTATCAGAGTATTATATTACATTGCCAAATGCTCTCTATTTTATTACCACTTATGGATTTGTTTCTAAGGAAATTTCCCATTTCAGCAACACTCTTACAAGCCAACATGCATGGTAACTTATGTTATATATTCATTATATTATATTTCTCCAATCACTTTCTGACAATAATTAATACTTATCACCAATTATGCATTTTTTACTAATACCACTTAAGGTGAAAATCTTTTGACATAATAATTTAAATATCTCTTTTTTATTTTTCGACCATTTTACCTTTCATACGTGTATTTCTATAACTACTTTGTCATAAATCATGCCACTTTAATGGATTGGTTGACTATGTTTATGAATTACAAATTCATTCTATTTATTTTCACATGCTTGGCGGACACGGATTCCCTTATCTCATTGGAGGGGGGATGGTCTACATGTGAACAACATGTGTGGCAATTATGGATAATTGAGTGATAATTATTATATTGATTTCTGGCTAAATGACTGCATGATGATTGTGTATCTGTAATAATTATCAAAGTATTTCTGATTGGAGAAAAGATGACAACCATTATGGATGGCATGCAGATTTATTATGAGCCTACATCAAATATGGCTAATGTGACAAATGATTTGACTGTATATATTGTTAATTCCCAAAACAATGTCATTTTCCTATTAATTGCTTTAACGTTCTTTGTTGCTATTCTAAACTGCGAAAGTGCAAGGGAAGTCCATACAAGTTAATTAGTCATAGGGAAACAAAAGCCATGGGAGGTAGAGCTATCTGAAATGAACCCATAGTGCTCATGGTATCATACCGGGCTTGTAGAATTCTTGAGCGCACTGGTTGGCTATAATATCTAAATAAATTGCATGGATTGTATGAATAAATGACACTCGAATTCCTACATAATTTGTCGAGTAGACACACCCCAGTAAGAGGAAGGGACATAATGGTCTCTGAAGTGGTCATAGCTAAAGTCACTAGACTTCCAGCTGAGGGAACAAAGTGGACAGACAAGCACGTCCTTCTACACAATGTGGTTGCAGTGTTCTAGGACCTAGGTGAGAAATTAGTGCAAACAGGGAAAGGGATTAACCCTTCAGTGCTAAGATAACCATGATAGGAATTGGCAATAATTGTGTAATGTTACATCACATGCAACAATCATCAGGATGTGGTAAAACCCTGCCAAGTCAAATTGTTGGCCATCTTAAAACAGAAAATTTCAGTTAATTTTCCATTTTATTTGAATTCCCTATTACATGATGTTGCTGGTTAAGTTAGGAAAGCTAAGGATCCACACACAGTTATCAGTCATCATGGATTTATCAAATTTATTATCATGCATGAATTTGCCTAGAAGTAGCTAACCTCGGACAATATTGGAAATCCTACTCTGGCCCCACCTCTAGAAAACCCAGCAACAGAACAACAAGGGCCAAGAATAGTAGGTCTGAGAAGGACACTGAAAAGAAAGACTTCCTTTCTACCCTCAAACCGAACCAAATGTAAGCACTATGTGTGAGTGAGGTAGCTGTGACATACCACAATTAAAACAAATGAGGTTGGGCCATCTCACACACCACCTCCAAGTCTGCAAAATGCCCCTTTGTAAGACCATGAGGAAGAGGTGGCCAAGGTATTGGAAAACATGGGGATATTTGGTGAGGGAAGAGAATAATCGAAGAATGTTGAAGGATATAATTGTACCCCCAACCAATCTGCCTCTGCCAATAGCCGTGGTTGTGATCAAACCCCGCCATTTACTAATTTCTTAGAATAATAGAGGGAACCAGTCCCTTCTATGGGAAAACCCCTTGAAGCTGATGTACATGAAGAGGAAGCCACTAGAGAAGAAAGTTAGATAACAAATATCGGTCCAGTGGATCCCGCAACTAAAGAAAATCCTATAGATGAAACCCTGGGAGATGAAAATAAACCAAGAAATGCTATATTTTTTAAGTCCCCTAACAATGAAGCCTACCCAGAAGAAAACCCAGATAATGATAACTGCTTTGAAGACACCATTTTATTGGGGTCTCTTGAGAGGAAAATTCATGACAAACAAGAGCCAAAAGGTGAAGCTCCATTGGGTGATACAGTCCAATTGAAACACTCCCTGATGCTGACACAATACCACCTGAGCATGACCTTTAGGAAAATGCAGTTGAACCACCGCGAGTTGGAAGTCCCATAATAAAGAAGTTCTACAAGGAAAGGCTCAGAAAAATGCTTAAAAAGTATAGAAAATAGAAGAGAATAATTGGGTAGCTTAGATAGTGGTTAAAAGAAGCAATCAGAGCTAGAAAATTGAAAATGGAAATGGAGACCACAAGAACACATACAAAACATTGTTTTCGAAAAGATGCTACAACCCAAATTGAATCTCTTTTGGTATGTTAAAAGGAAACTCATATAGAGCCATGTCTTGTAGATGACACTAAAATGCAGACTGAGGACCCTTGTGGCTACTCATAGAAGACAAAAATGGACTACCATACTATGAATGTTGTCTTTTAGATTGATGCTGAGGAAAGCATCCCAAATGATTTTTTCGTAATTTGAGAAGTAGTTGAGGTTGTTGTCCAAACTGACCCTATGGAGACACAAGATGATGAAGTCCAAATAGAGGAGACACCTGCTTACATTCCCTTAGTAAGGGAGGAATTTATTAGGAGGCTACAGAATGAACTACTAAAGGTTCAACATGAATTAACTCAGCACATAGAAGAAGTAGCGCCCCTATGTATACATCAAGAATTTAAGGAAAGCGTTTGAGGCACTCAGAGCTACTAAGGATGAGACATTCGCTCAGTACAAAGCTGAATAGAAAATGTTTGAGAAATCACATGAAAAATTACAAAAGGATAAAGAGCAGTTGGAAATTGTCCTCTCTATTTATTCAGAAACCTTGTCATGCCAAGCTCCTACTACAAACTATGCAGTATTCCTCCTCGAAAGGTACCTCTTGTTGAAAATCAAAGTTATTAAGGTTGGAAAGTCTGTGGCAATCGAAACTACCCCAGACCTTTTCAAGTGCTTCAGAGAGCATAATGATTAGGTATAACGCCCCTCCTCTATGAACTTTACATGCATAATTTCTTTTTCTTGCCCCTTTAGAGGGGATGTCCAATTCCAGGCATTTCTTTCTTTTGCTACTAACCAACTCAAGTGGACCAAGACTCACAATACTTTTAGAAAACGTGAATATGGAACCGACCTATGGGTTAGGGGGGAACCTACAAAACCCCTACATCTCTTTGTTAGGAACAAGAAATTTATGAACCGAGCTGGTGTTGTAGAAAAATTTGGGCCATTCCACACATATATTATACAAGATGGAAAGGAGTAGTTCCAAGAGATCATGTATGAAGCCTTGTCTATAGCTAGACAAAGGTTGGAGGTCTCCAGCAATACTATTAGAAACCGAGAACCATTTGGATACCGAAAGTTTAAAGCTTCCTCCCCTTGTTTACATAAATATAGTAACATGGTCTTAACCATGGGGCATGAATGGATAGGATGTTGGTATAAAACCCCAATCTTATGGTATCCTCTACATAAGTATCACAATGACTATAACTTGAACGATAAAGAAGTAAACTAGGCTTTCGTTGTACTTAAAAAAAAATTGGCTTCAGAGTTTATAAGGAGGAGGTATACCCTACCTATTACCTAACCCAACTACACCTAAACCATTTAATTGCATGAGGACATGCAACAAGGTAAGTTGGGGAGTATGTTTGGTCAAGAAAAAGGTATGTTTTCTCCTTGGTAATAGCTTTATTTAGCACCCCTCCTCACATGATTATCATTGTTTATGGATAAAAGTAGAGGAAATAATAGTTAAGATTGGGTAAAATTAATTAGTAACAAAATAGATAAATATAAGTAGGAAAAGCTAAATTTTACTATATTTATGTGCAGAAGATGTGAATTGGATGATAATTATTCAATTGAAAGAACATCAACATCTCATAAAGGAAAAAGACAATGTCTAAGTCAAAGTAGGATAGCGGGAGATAGGTTTGACTGATGTTATTTTATGATGAAACCAAATCAAGTATTGTGAAATCCTCAGGATCCCATGATCTTGATGATTAACTTTTATCTATTTACTTTTCTAATTGTTATATATAAGGCCGAGAGGAAAACTGCATGACTAGTTCAGAAATTCACAGTTCATAATTATTCTTTTGGACATATCATAATGTTACTTTGGTGATGTTGTAACTCTATTGTTTGTATTAATGAAGAAGACTGCATTTAAATCATAATTATATTATGAATATATCATAGCAGAGACTTCTGGTGACTCTAGGCCCAGTTAAGAGGCTACTACTTCACCTGTGCTATAATCTTTTCTATTTTATTCTTTACTCTTTGTTAATGTTAGGTTAATATCATCTTGATTATCGTGAGGATTGTTGATTCGATTTTCTCTTGGTTTTCATTTGAGATTTAGATTTAGCTATGTGTTATCTATGAGTAATTCTTTTAGTTAGATTGGTTATGTAGTTCCAACATTAGATCACTAATTCATTCCAAGTAATGTTATCATAGATTTCAGAGATAGAAGTGATCACTTTCTGCAATATAGTTAGTTTTTGTACAATTATCAGTTGTTGTTCAATTGGAATTTTCCTTGAGTTATCACTTGTTGTTCAATTGTCACAGTATCTTTAATAACTTAGTGAGTTAGTTTGAATCCCATTTAAGGCTTCCAAGTGTGATTCATTATAGTTGTATTCAAATTCATTTGGTTTCATGATAGGTTAGCTAGAATTTGAAAGTATGTTATGAGTTTCTTTCAAAATTACCTCTTTCAGAATTGTTTGTATTGAGTTTGAAAAGATAGTCATTAGGAATTGCAACAATTTGCTATTAGTTGACCTCTAAATTCACAACATATATAGTGTTGTCCCTCTTGAAATAAAAATACTTGACTTGGGTTGACAATTAATGTAGGAATTAAGATTGCCTGTAAAAAAGACATCTTAGTGCACCAACAAGGAGGATGAAGAAAGAGAAGGAATATTCGAGAAAAGAGGAGAACATATAGAGTTTTGAGAGCCACAACATGAATTTAGAGATAAAATTCTTGTGTTTTATCTTTTAAATTTCACACTTGAATTGAATAAAAGAGCTTCAATATTTTTTATTATGCTCTCTTCTTGCGCTTTGTATGACCTGAAGGATCAAAAGAGATAATTGGAAAAAGTTAGTTTTAGAAATATGCAATAAAAATTGGATAAGAAATCTAAATTCACAAAAAAATGATAATTGTAGAGCTTTATGAACTCAAATACAAGAAATGCCTCCAATGGATCGAGCACTATAAAAAACCCCTGCTTTGACTCTTTTGGCACGTCATTTGGTCAAAAATTGAGAAAGATATGACAGTTTTAAGTTTCTACCTAATTATGTTGTTAATGAGCCTACAATTCAACACAAACTTGATAGGGGCATCGATAATTGTGAACAAAGCATGAATGTAGCCTTTCTGACTAATGAGAAAATTTGTAGGATGGCTAAAACTGCTCCCAGTCCTTCGTGCCATGGTCATACTGTGTTTCATGGGACCACGAGCTAAGGCTTAGCCCTGACCACCTCAACAAAAGGGTTATTTTAAAATTAAATATAGTTTTTTTCAATTACATTTAATAATGAACAATATACTAGAGTTGGTAAATAAATTTGGTGGTGTGCATGAGGTATTTGGTTCAATTCTTGTTGAGTCCATTTAACATACAAATATAATTTTTCCTCCATGAGGAGGCCATGTGGCAATCAATGGTTGGTTCATGTGGCACTTCCTCGTTGGCCCACCACTCCAACTCACTGACGAATTAAAATTAAACACATCAATCAATTAAATAGTGACACATGTCAATCACACATAGGTTAAGGAGGCATAGTCAACTTTCAAAGTCAACTTGTAACATCAGCATACAAAATGTTGTCTACACATCCCTGCAAACTCAAAATTTCATTTTTTTGTGAATTTAGATTTCTTATCCAATTTTTATTGCATATTTCTAAAACTAACTTTTTCC
>Ga0181465_101208_pt1 | contig 11127 bp, 4 predicted proteins | sample InSIn3gowninarea_FD_119076 | JGI IMG/M metagenome (GOLD analysis project Ga0181465, IMG submission 119076) | Clean room microbial communities from NASA Spacecraft Assembly Facility at Jet Propulsion Laboratory, Pasadena, California, USA -... ... | reverse complement strand
GATGGCACGCGACATGATCGAAGACCCAGCTTCTACTACCGAGTCTACTCCTGTCCTTCCTACTACTGCCCAAGCAGTAGCAAGCGTTCCAGTTGAGGGCATGACTCCTCAAAGGGTACCGCTGAGTGACTTTCTCCAGCTAAAAGAGAGTCCAAGACCTCATCAAGATGTTTGGCAATTTTCTGGCAGCACAGTCCCATTCTTCACAACCGCTTGTATCACCCAACCAGAGCCAGACCACTCAAGTCAGCCCTTACTGGATATATAAGGCAGTCTCTTTCTCCTTACCGACTTTCAGTTTATCCCCCATGCCCTACCCAAAATGTCTCACCTACCTTCCCTCCTCAACCTCCATTGTTTACCTTCTCCGCCGCACCCACTATCTCACCTCGCCCGGTCCTTCCCCAGACATTCACCCGTCGACCATTATGAGGAAGAGGAATTCAGGCAGGCTCACCACGCTCCTCAGACGGCTGTGCCAATCCAGTCATTGTTGAGCCCGCCTCCGGTGGTTGACACGAACAAGGAGGAAATCGAGAAGTTGAAAGAAGAGATGAGGAAGTAAAGAGGAACACACTTGTTGGGAGCCACCGATTTCAAGGACCTTTGCCTTTTCCCCCCAATTACCAAAGTAAGTTGAAAGTCCCTTATTTTGAGAAGTATGACGGCAAGGCTTGCCCCCAGACAGACCTGAAAGTCTATTTGGGGATATGTTCCAACTCGGCACCGACTATCTATTGCTTGTCCAGTTGTTTCAGAAAAGTTTGACGGGCTCGGCCCTTAGGTGATTCACGTCGCTGGACCAAAGTAAGATCAAGACGTGGAAAGACTTATCGGAGGCATTCTTGGCACAATATTCGTTTAACATGGAGCTCGTGCCACAGAGGTCAGACCTCGAGAGGATGTCTCAGAAGCAAAACGAAAGTTGAATTGAGTATGCTTACCGGTGGAGAAAGGCAGCCTCCCGTCTAAAGACCCCGCTCACAGAAGAGGATCTGATCACTTCCTTCCGTCGGACTCTAAAGAAAAGAACCCGTATCACACTCTCTTGGTTGGCCAGACCCTACCGGACTTTTCTACTCTGGCAAGAAAGGGAGCAAGAATTGAGGCCTCAGTTAAGGCAGGGGCCATGCAAGATATTCTGGGGCAGAGCAGTAGCACCGGAACTCTGGCGGCTAGCACTTCGACCGTGAAAACGAGCGCCAACAGAAGGACAGGAGAAGCAAAGAAGAGTGAAGGCGAAGTGCACCTGATCCTGCCAGCTCCAACACAGCAGGTCCAAGCAATAGGCCGAAGCCCTCTCCTTCGGACCCTCTGCGGATTCCCTCCCAGTTAGCCCAGCAACAGCAGCCGCAGCAGCAATTGGAAGAGAAAAAGAGAAGAGTATTCACTCCGCTGCCCTACACTCGATCACAGTGACTCCCGTACCTTGTGCAGCAAGGATACTTGGCACTGTTACCACCAAAGCCAGTGTCCGACCCACCGCCAAAGGGATTCAATCCCAACGAGCACTGTGATTATCACCAAGGCCGGGGCACTTAACTGAAAGCTGCAGGAATGCCACAGCTGACAGAATCCCTACCGCATTCTGTCATTTTCTCTAATAGTTGATGGAGGGTCAATCTTGTCCTACCTGTAAGTAAAGGGCGGTATGAATCCACTATACAACTATTGGATTCAGAAATCTGAATTCGTCTTATCGTAGATAGCGAAAAATGCGTTGATTCGGAATGTGTTCAGTTTAGGTGTCCTCACTAAATACTAAAGGGCGGATCTATTCTATATAAGCAATTCCCGGGCTAGATCCCATGAAAACCTTGCTTCCCCATCTTAATCTTAGCTCAGAACGACGGAACACTCTAAGAAAGGGAAGGCTAAATAGCCCTTTTATGAAACTAAGAGCGAAAAAAGGACCCGGAGGGCGCTTTCCTGTAATCAGGGAAGGAGAATAAGTTACAAGCTAACTGCTGCTCCTTCTGATAGCGCCATAGCAGAGACTCCTACTAGCAGGATACAATACACTAATCGCCAAATAGACAGACGGAAGACCCGATCCGGTGTAACTAACTCGACCTGATTGAGGGCAAAGGATCAAAACCTTCCTTCACCTGATGGCGAATACAAGAAGAGTTCGGCAACGCAAAAGCGGGCTTAATAATAAGAAGATCGCGTTAAGAGACTCGTCCCCTGAACTAGATAGTTAACGGCGGCAAGCTGTGATCTTGCTGTAGGGTCAGAGCTGCACCGAAGAACTGTTATTATCGACTCGATGGCTCTGATCCGCGTGAATCAGACGGTGAGTGACTAGTTCTTGAATTGAATCCCGAGCGCCAAAGAGCAGAGGGATCCTGCTCGAGATAGGATGCCTCCGGGTAAAGGCCGCAAGAAAAAGGTGGAAAGACAGAAAAGACCATAGAATATCAATAGGAATGTATCCGCTGCTATTCGACAACTTTCTCCGTGGACAAAGGCCCGCAGCTAAAGGTTAACAAAAGATTGAAGAACCCATGACGATCTCTATCTAAACGATACGAGACGGATCAGTCAAGGGCCACCAGAGTAACAAAGCTGGCGAATATCCGTGAGAGCGGAAGATAAAAAAGGTATAGGTAAGTAAGGCTTGCACTGCACCTCTTTTAAGATCAAGGGGTGTTAAAGTATGCAATATAGAAAGAGGCTGATGAGCCCCCCAACGAAACTAACTAAACAAGGGTCGCCTGACTACACTACATTCAACCTTGACGGAACTTTCAGCACGGTCCGGAATTCGAAAAGTCTACCCTGACAGATTTGACTACACTACATGAATAAGAATGGGCTTCGCCGGCAACCACGAACGCTCAGGGGCTGGAAAGGGGCCCCAAGTAAAGCAGTCAAACCAGCCTCAAGAAAGCTGCCATCCTCATATCAATATGGATAGTCGGGCCTTAGTCTATTCCTTCGGAACCTTGGTAAGGAATAGGAGTGCTTTCCCCTATTAGGTACCTCGATTTCCGCAAACCTCAACCTCTGACTTTTAGAAGTAATCCTTTCGGAGGTGCATTCTACATTCTACCTTCCTTGGAGTGGAGAATCATGGTACCGAAATGATGTCCAGATAAATGATGTGTTTTCTTATGCAATAGCTACTCAAATTATGACTCAAGACCTAGAGCCTCAATCAGTAGAAGAATGCCGCAAAAGAGATGATTGGGACTCATAACGAGCTTCAGATTGCCTCTTTCTTTTGTACCTTCATTCAATTCAAATATCAGATAGTGATTGCGCTAATCTTTCTTTAATGAATAATTAGTATTCGATTGATGCCAGGAAGACTTAGCCCTCTCCCAGCCTACTTGTTCCTGTAGCTAAGGGCATGCAGGATAGCAAGTCTATCTCTTAGGTTTAGTCTGTAGCTGAACTTGCCTCTCGGAAGGAGTCTAGATCCTAGTTCAGCTGGACTCTCTCGTTCTTCCAGTTTCCTTCGATTCTGTAGATTAGTCATATGGACTCGTCAGTCTTGTTGGTAGCCCGTAGTCCCTTTTCCAGTCTCAGGGAGGGATTCAGATAGAACCGATTCAACAACAGAGGACCGGCAGGGGCTCGACTGTTAGGGAGAGGAAAAAACTGCCTATTCCAAGGAGGTGGGAAGGGCTTTCAGCCCAGACTAATTCTTCTAGGTTCAATTCTTTTCCTCCAAAGAAGGGCTAGGTCTGTCTAGGGTCACTCGACCTGGAAACAACAGTTTTTCCTAAATAGAAATAGGTTTCAATTTACTTATTGGGTCTCAAATAAGTAACTAAAAGGCGTTAGTCGAGAGTTCGCTTACTCACCCTTATGCAAACTGAGATCTTTTTCCGGTTCGGGGAGGGAATTCGATGAATCTGAAGCAGCAGATACCACAGGAGAATCCGCCGAAAAGGTCCTTATCAGTCGAGCCCCCTGTCGGGTCCTTAATTCTGAGGGAAGTGCTATTCAATTGACCATGAGGCTCTACCCTTCCTTACCGAATTCATTCTATGCGAAAGAGGAAGGACAACTGAAAAGGTCAGATGCTCAGGTGAGCTTGCCTGCCCACTTCGTGGAGTTGGTTCTGTCTATAGGAGAATGACGTAATGACATATATAATATATATAATGAATGACTGGAAGAAATGCATAATGACATATATAATGATATATATCTATTTGTATACGATATTACGGGTCCGATCGATGATTCGAGCTACGATCCCATGCCCATATTCTATTTGCGAGATGACGAGATTCTATTTGGTTGGCGATATCTCCGCCATTCTCTACGTCATTACGTCATTGTCGCTCTTCTTAGATCTACGCGTCATTTCGACACTTTCTCGAGCAGACACATATATGGGCATATGTAATTACGCTATCGAATTCATTATTCGATCGATAGAGCGTGAATGCATATATTATATATGTCATTATGCCATGAATGATAGATCGATTTCTTCCCCTCAATTCAAAAGGCTGGTCCTACCCAGCTTATCGGGTTACCGGCTGGTCCTAAGACGGTCAAGGAGGACGAAAGCGAACGGGAAGGCTGGTCCTAAGCTACGGGGGTGGGTCGAGAGAAGCGCAAACTGCTAATCATCGGTAGGGTGGGTCGAGAGGAGCACAGCCGGCCCATCGTTGGGTTGAAACGAAAGCTGCACAGCCCAGTTCTGTTCCCCATGAAATACCGTTCCCCATGAAGCGGAGAAGCCAGCCCATGAAGCCACGAATCGCAAACCATCAATTAGTATCCCCAACCCATATCGACTCGCCCCATGAAGCCTTCCATATCGTGGACCTATATCGTGGACCTCTAGCTCCCATATCGTGTTCAGTCACCCATAAGGTCAGTCACTCGGCAGGTGGAAGGTCCTCTCCTCTCCTCTCGATGGCGGCCTTATCAGTCGAGCACCTAAAGGTCCTCTTCAATTTACTTATTGGGTGGGGGGGCTTATGGTCGAGCCCCCTAAAGGGTCCTTAACAGTCGAGCCTGCTTACGCATCCTCTCCTCTCGATGGCGGCCTTAACAGTCGAGCACCTAAAGGTCCTTATGGTCGAGCACCTAAAGGTCCTTAACAGTCGAGCACCTAAAGGTCCTTATGGTCGAGCCCCCTAAAGGGTGATGGCGGCCTCTCGATGGCGGCCTTAACAGTCGAGCACCTAAAGGTCCTTTTGGTCGAGCACCTAAAGGTCCTTAACAGTCGAGCCTGCTTACGCATCCTTATCAGTCGAGCCCCCTAAAGGGTGATGGCGGCCTCTCGATGGCGGCCTTAACAGTCGAGCACCTAAAGGTCCTTTTGGTCGAGCACCTAAAGGTCCTTAACAGTCGAGCCTGCTTACGCATCCTTATCAGTCGAGCCCCCTAAAGGGTGATGGCGGCCTCTCGATGGCGGCCTTAACAGTCGAGCACCTAAAGGTCCTTTTGGTCGAGCACCTAAAGGTCCTTAACAGTCGAGCCTGCTTACGCATCCTTATCAGTCGAGCCTGCTTACGCATCCTCAGTTGAAGGCCCAATAATCCCCGTGTCAAGGAAGGTCATCAGTTGAAGGCCCAATAATCCCCGTGTCAAGGAAGGTCATCAGTTGAAGGCCCAATAATCCCCGTGTCAAGGAAGGTCATCAGTTGAAGGCCCGGTTACCTTTCCAACCACGCCTACTTTGTTCTTTCCCCACAGCTAGAGCTTACTTTAAGCGAACACCAGAGGGATGGATGGATGGAGGAACTTCCCTTCCAAACACCGCATACTGCCCCTTACCGCTTCTAACCTTTCTTACTCCGCCTACTTTGTTCTGTTGGGCCCATACCACACAGCTGCTTACTTGAAATTCACACCCGAGCTTACCTCACACCGCTTACTGCTTACCTTCTTACCCCTTACCTTTACAACCACAAGTGTTCCGTGGCGAACGAACATACCCCACTGCTTTCTTTAAACGACCGAACGGAGAGGCAATATCTTGAATTTCTTTGAAAAGGCCATTAGCTTCTATTTCAACACGAACTGAGATTCGGTTTTCGACAGCTTTTCATTTCTTATACGCCCACTTTCTGTACTGAAATTACCATAAGTGGGAGCCGGTAATTCATTATATATGTAATTACGCGGCTGAACATCAAATGGGTTTTCAAAGCTTAGCGATCGAATGAAAGCGATCAGCTCAAATAGATGGGCGATAGCGATCAACATAAACATTCCTGCTCTATATGATCTCGCCCACTTTGATTACTTCAATTCCCATATCGATAGGCCTTACCTTTTATTAAGTTTAGACAATCTATCCACCAGACATTGCCACTTGACTTTATGAATACCTTAATAGGTAGGTACCACTATAAACAACCCGGGATGGCATGGCATTCAACAACCCTGACAATGACCCTTATACCGTCACCCTAGGAGCATGGAGTGATGGATGTCCCATGGACTTTCTATTATAAGCTAGCAGATATCGTGGAAACTGCCTGCCTTATGATATCTATACAGCCCGAATTAGTTCCCCTAAGCTTAGCGACGAAAAGAGATGAGATACCGGTGTATAACCCTCTGGATTGATCCGATAATAATTTGACGATGGCGGCCTTGCCTTATAGTCGAGAGTTCGGCAGGCTCACCCTTGATGTTGAATGAAGAGAGATTTCTTCTCGTTGCAAAAAGAACTAAATGCAGATTGGTTCTCCTCCCGAAAATAGCAAGTTGTTTTATATACGTAATAATGCATCTCATATAATAGCCCACAGGTAACTAGCCGGTAGGCGTCTTACCCATTTTGGGAAGTTGGAGGCACGAATGGAGAAGTAAGATTATTCACTTCACGTACCTCTCCTCGACCTCCTCGGCCGAGTCGATGGCGGCTTTTTAGTCGAGTGTGCTAACGCACCCTTCGGGCCTATTGTCGAGAGTTCGGCAGGCTCACCCTCTCCTCTCCCTCTTCAATTTACTTATTGGCCCCTCAAATAAGTCAAAAAATGGTCGAGCACCTAAAGGTTAGGGTTTACTTATTGCCCCTCTCAAATAAGTAACCAAAACAGTCGAGCCTGCTTACGCATCCTCTCCCTCTTCAATTTACTTATTGGCCCCTCAAATAAGTCAAAAAATGGTCGAGCACCTAAAGGTCCTTAACAGTCGAGCACCTAAAGGTCCTTATGGTCGAGCACCTAAAGGTCCTTATCAGTCGAGCACCTAAAGGTCCTCTTCAATTTACTTATTTGCCCCTCAAATAAGTCAAAAAATGGTCGAGCACCTAAAGGTTAGGGTTTACTTATTGCCCCTCTCAAATAAGTAACCAAAACAGTCGAGCCTGCTTGCGCATCCTTAACAGTCGAGCCTGCTTGCGCATCCTTTTGGTCGAGCACCTAAAGGTTCAATTGACTTATTGGGCTCTCAAATAAGTAACTAAAAGGCGTTGGTCGAGCCTGCTTACGCATCCTTGGCAGTCGAGCCCCTGTCGGTCCTCGCCCTCCCTCCTTTGTAAGGCTTCGCTCTCTTTACGTCGGGTGAGTAATCAATAACCTTTTGGTCAAGCAAGCTTCCTTGCACTAGGAAGCGCAAGCCCCTCCGGGACCTTTATTTCCTGACCAGTAAGCTTCCCTATTATGAGAGTTGGAGAGAGAGCGGATTCATGTAGAAGTATTCTGGCCTGTGCTGGGCTCCCGGGATCAGTTGGGCTTAGCTACTGGGCTAGGCTGGGCTGGTATGGAAACAGTCATTGCAGGAGGTCATTGCTGATAGCCGCTAGTTGATGCAGTCAATCCAGGTGGCGATGCCTTCTTGTCTGTCTGTGAATGGATAAGGAGGATCTTATTGTATGTGTTGGAGATTCATTATAGTAGGTTTTGGAACCGATGGACGATCTTACTTACAATGCACCTGTCGAGGATCATGCACCAGACACATAGTGAGTGCTAGTCTCCGGGGTAGTGCCAGTATGGTAAGGGAGGTGGCTGCGAACTGCGGATGGCGAACTGAATGTGAACTGACTATGGCGAACAGACTGCGGTAGGAACAAGGGTAGGAACTCATGTCGGGGCTGTCCCATACCTGCTCGGGATAGGAACTCATGCTCGGGATAGTAACTAGGGATAATGGTAGAGCCTGGTAATATGCTAAGCGACAGGTTCACTTGGCTTGGATGGATCAAGGTACAATCTTCTTTTTTCAAGGTCTTCCTTTTCAAGGTACAATCTGCATTCTCAAGGTACAGTCTTCAGGTGAGCAACAGAGTCATTAGCGGCGGGTGAGCAACAAATGGGTGCGGCGGAATATTGAGCCGGTGATACACGGGGCAGTAGAGCTCACCCAAAGCGTCGTTGTGGAGTATCGTTGAAGCGTAGTTGTTCCGGATAGGAAGTTGATACCCGTCCTTCATGGGATGGATCATGGTAGAGCCTGGTAATACGCTAAGCGACAGGTGAAATTGGATGGATCAAGATGACCTAATTAAGTCTACAGCCTGGGTTGACTTTTCCACTCATCAATTTCCACTCATCAATAGGAAGTTGCTAGAGTCTGATTCATGGTGAAACACGGCATGTTTCATGATATGGATCATGGAACACATGGGCTGCTATAGCCTTATTCACACGTTAGATGGAGGAACACTGGTCCAATGAGATTGATGAACACGTTCACACAATGGATGAACACTGGGTTAGATTGATTAACACTATCTACGAACAAGGTACAATAATGAAAACCTAGGTTAGGGAAACGAAAACGAGCTCACCCCGCAGTAGACTAAGAGCCAGGGGTGAAGCGTAGTACTGAAGTATTTTCGCCTAGGGCTTGACTTCTTTTACCTTAGTGAGTGCTTTTTACATGTTCGTGGGAGTCTTTATGATGGATGAGATGAGGTTTCGGGGGAGTATTTATTACTTTGCCTCACCAGCTTTTGAAGTCAATAGCCTTACCACGGTCGATAGCCTACTGCTTTTGTCTATTTGGTCTATGAACTAACGGATTAACACGTTCACACAATGGATGAAAACGTTCACACGGCAGGTCAATGAGATCTTTTGATACAAGGTAGGGATAGGAAGTCTTTAATCATGTCCCTAATGGCCTCATAACCCCACTTCAGATGAGCAAAAGAAGAAAGAGCATTGCCAACCATGTCTCCCATAGCAATAGGGAGGTCCAGAAGAATTCGCCTTCGCAACCACGGTCTCCCATAGAGTTTTCCATAGTCTTCCCCAGCATTATCAGTAAATAGCCTTTGAAATGAGATTGATCATTGAACACTACTCTGCGAAGCGGCACCAATAGATGCAGTGAGTGACAGAATCTTGACCAATAGATGCGTTGAGTGGCAGAATCATTACAGTGGTGATTAGCAGATTCTCGAGCCCCTTCTTTTTATGGAATTCTATCTTATGCTTGGGGAGCCAGATCAATCCATCCAGTCACTGCCCCGGGTGTGGTCTTACAGTCTGGTTCCACTGGTTCAATAATGTGTTTTCGCCTATCCCGCATGGTAACTATCTATAGACCGGGATACTTCCCACTCCTTTCAATACGTATATAACTCTTCGGCTAAGGCAACTGATCTAACATCTGTAACTCTCTCTAATAGGCTAACGGGACTGAACTAGAATTACATATATAACTCTGCTCTATTCGTATGAACTGTGTATTATTTTATGCCTTCCTTGCACTAGGAAGCGCAAGCCCCTCCGGGACCTTGCTGACCGGTATTCTTTCTTATCTTGTGGGCTAACGGGACTGCACTTTCATTACATATATAACTGCTATACTCATATGAACTAGGTATTGAATTTCCTGCCTTCTGACCCTTTCTTATTTTGGGCTAACGGGACTGTAATTCCATTCCGTGTGTAATTGTCTCTCTTCGGCTCCCGCAAATGTCGTACGTCTATTCGGTTCATGTTCCCGATCAAAGGTTTCCAACTGTTCAAATAAGCTCCTGGAAGAACGTATATAACTCTGCAGCTTAGGAACTGTTCCAAGGGATATAAAGGGATCTAAAAGTAAGTTCTCTATTACTCTATTATATACGATGCTATGACGATGCAGTAATTACATATATAAAGATGCTCAATTCCTGCCTAACTGAATAGCTGTACTGGGTATATAGATCGATGTAAAAGGTCCATTGTGTGGCTGCCAGCTCTCGTTGACCCGTCTCATATGGACCTGCCATATTTTGTTTTGGGACCCAATATACTAAATTCATTCCTGGATCAGCTTTTGTGGGACCATAGACAATATCTGGATCTCTTTCTTCTTTCTGTGGGAACGTTCTTTGTGGGACCGGTTCTATTCTCGCAGTGGGACCAGCTCACTTTCACTCACATGGCCCAGCTATTATCTCTCTAATGTCCCATCCTCTGATCTGTCTCATGTCCCAGCTCTGTGATGTTCTGGGACCGGTTCTGTTCAATAAAATAAGGCTCTGGGAAATGACAATAATGTCCCAGCTCTGTGATCGTTCTGGGACCGGTTCTGTTCTCGCTTGACAAGCTGCTTTCGCTTGCCTGTAACCCTGCCTGCATACAGATATTGCTGAATGTATGATGTGATTGTATACGTAAATATAAGGTGAAGAGGTCGAGGGGGGTATGCCTAACGAGTAGATATCAATCTAGACTGTAACGTTCCCGTCTGACCGTAATGGGGTCTTCGCTGAACTGGGAATTACGTATTCGACCCGTAATCCGGGACTGTTCGTATGTGGTATCTGCAGCTAACGCAACTGGTATTCCATTTAGAACTAGGAATTGATTCTATCTTCCTTCAATCCGAGGAGATATAACGATGCAGTAATGACGTATTATAAATAGGCTAAGAAGCTCCTACCTAGGTAACTATCTGACTGTAATGGGGATTGATTCCCTTCTCCCCTGTCTATATATGGATATAGAGTAATATATTAGAATCAATGTATAAATGGATATGCATAAATGGAATTAATGATGCTTTATCACTCGATCGACTAGATATGGAAGGCTGGCTGTTTATCGCTCGCTCATGTATGTCGATTATGCAGTTGTTTATTCTGTTTCTTAAGTTTATCCAGCCGATGAAGCAGTCGTTTCAGTGGTTGATCCTGACCCAGTCCCAAAGGAATTCTTGCCTGAGCTACTCACTCCTTGCACGGCATAGCCTCCTAGCAATAGT
>Ga0181465_101207_pt1 | contig 11129 bp, 9 predicted proteins | sample InSIn3gowninarea_FD_119076 | JGI IMG/M metagenome (GOLD analysis project Ga0181465, IMG submission 119076) | Clean room microbial communities from NASA Spacecraft Assembly Facility at Jet Propulsion Laboratory, Pasadena, California, USA -... ... | reverse complement strand
TGGATGGATATTGCCGCCGCCATTGCCGCGCAAAAGCATTGCAACGCGCCTGTGGTAACCGCTTCGGTTGATAATATTTCGTTTGAAAACCCCATTAAACTGGGCAATAGGCGATAATAAAGAGCTAGACTACAGCAAAGCCAAATCAGCCCCCGTACCGGATGACGACCGCTTTGTAAAAACAACACTTACACAAGGCACCCTTTTCGAGCCAACTGAAATGGCCATTTTACCCAACGGGCATATTTTAATTGCGCAGCGCCGCGGCGAGCTTATGCGCCTGAACACCGAAACAAAAGACATTAAGCAGGTAGGCTTCCTCAATGTATACCACATGGCCACGGTGCCCAATGTAAATGCGGAAGAAGGGCTGATGGGCATTGCTGCCGATCCGGAATTTGGCAAAAACAATTACCTGTATCTTTTTTATGCACCGGCAGATACATCGGTTAACCGTTTATCGCGGTTTAAATATGTAAACGATTCGCTGGACCTGTCGTCAGAAAAAGTGGTGCTGCAGTTTTATTCGCAACGCAACATTTGCTGCCATACCGGCGGTTCTATTGCTTTTGGTAAAGACAACCTGCTGTATCTTTCTACCGGCGATAACTCCACACCGTTTGACCAGCCAATTGGTGCCAAAAACAATGGCTATGCGCCGATGGATGCAAGAGAAGGCTTTGAGCAATACGATGCGCGCCGCACATCCGGAAACAGCAATGACCTGCGCGGTAAAATTTTGCGCATTCGTATAAAAGATGATGGCAGCTACGAAATACCGGAGGGCAATTTATTTGTGAACGAACCCAAAGCGCGCCCCGAAATATTTGTAATGGGCAACCGCAACCCGTACCGTATTTCTATTGACCAGAAAACCGGCTTTTTATATTGGGGAGAAGTAGGCCCCGATGCGGCTAACGACAGCATGCAAACGCGCGGACCCAAAGGTTACGATGAAGTGAACCAGGCCCGCAAAGCCGGCTTTTACGGCTGGCCGTTTTTTGTGGGCGATAACTATGCCTACAACCAGTATGATTATGCTACAGGACAAAGCGGCGCGTTTTACGATGCTCAAAAGCCCGTTAATAATTCGCCTAACAATACCGGGCTGCAGCAATTGCCTGCAGCACAGCCGGCTTTTATCTGGTACCCTTATGGCGCTTCGCCCCAGTTTCCGCAGGTAGGGCAGGGCGGCCGCAATGCCATGACAGGACCAATATATTATACCGAAGATTTTCCGAAAGAAACAAGACTGCCCGACTATTACAACAACAAGCTTTTTATTTACGATTGGATTCGCGGCTGGATAAGAGCGGTAACCATGCTACCCAACGGCGATTTTGACAAGATGGAACCTTTTATGCCGGACACCAAGTTTAAAGCGCCTATTGATATGGAAGTAGGTCCCGACGGAAAGTTGTACGTACTGGAATACGGTTCGGGCTGGTTCAGTAAAAATGAAGATGCCGGCCTGGCGCGTATTGATTATATAGCCGGCAACCGCCCGCCCAAATTGGAAGCGTTGAACATTACGCAAACCAGCGGCCGCCTGCCACACACATTTACCGCCACCGTTGATGCCAAAGACCCTGAAAACGATGCCTTAACCTATAAATGGACCATTGGTAAAGAAACAAAGGAAACAAAGGAGCCGCAACTCCGTTACACCATTAGCCAGCCGGGCGAGTACACCATTAGTGTAGAAGCAACGGATAAAGATGGCGCAAGTGCCACCAGCAACGCCGTAACTGTGTATGCCGGCAATGCCCAACCGCAGCTGCAGGTGCAGTTAAAAGGCAACAAAAGCTTTTACTTTACCGGCAGGCCCATTACCTACAATGTAGTAGTGCGCGATGCCGGCGACAGTATTAACCTGCAAAACCTGTTTGTGTCAGTAGATTATATACAGGGGTTTGATAAAGCAGCACAATCCATGGGGCACCAGCAGGCATCGGCAACGATAGTAGGTAAAAGCCTGGTGCAAACGCTGGATTGTAAAGCCTGCCATAAAACCGACGAGCCATCTGTAGGCCCATCGTACACGCAGGTGGCCCAAAAATATGCAACGCAGAAAGATGCCATGCCTTACCTGGTAGATAAAATTAAAGGGGGCAGCCGTGGTGTTTGGGGCGAAGCCAGCATGCCCGCCCACCCCGACCTGAAAAACGAAGATGCACAACAGATTGTAAGCTGGATACTTTCCTTGCAGGATGCAAAAGGCGGCAAAGCCTCATTACCCAATGCCGGAACGGTTACACCCAAGCCTGCCAAAGGGCACGAAGTATTTACACTACAAGCTACCTATACCGATGGGGGCGCAGCAGGTGTGCGCCCACTAACAGGCAATACTGCTATCTTTTTACGCCCGGCGCTAATTGAGGCAAAAGACCTGAAAGCCTTTGATGGATTTACCGCCAAAGATTCTGCAGGTACACGTTATTTACAATTTCCGCAAAGCAGTGGCTACCTTAAAATAGAGCAAGCGGACCTTACCGGCATTAAAGCGGTGGAGCTCGAAACCTGCTGTGTAGATGCCACATTTTCGGGTGCCGTGCAGCTGCGCCTTGGCAGCGCCGAAGGGCCAGTTGCTGGTATTGCTGATGTTGAATGGAAAAAGGGTACCAACAAAATAACCATCCCGGTGCAGCAGGCAGGCAACCAGGTGCAAAACCTGTTTATTGTTTACACGCTCAAAGGCAAAGAGCCGCAGCAAGGCACACCACTGCTGCGCAGCATTCGCTTTGTACCGCTGTAAAAAAAGGTTATCTCAAATAAAAAAATGCAGTAAGAAAAAATCTTACTGCATTTTTTTTAAAAGGAAAAACAGACGTTTTAAGTATTAAGCCAAAAGTGAAAAGTCAAAACCAAAAAGTGGGCTTAATACTAAACACTAAAAGCTGAATGCAAAAGGGAAAAGAGACGTTTTGAAAGTCAATTAAAAATTCAACGCTTTACAAACTTCCAACATTGAATATTTCCTCAATCACTATACATTATTCGCCTTTATAAAAAAGTGCTTTTAGTTCTACGGCTTCGTCGGGTTTCATTTTGCCACCCAGTATCAGGCGCAGTTGGCGGCGGCGCAGGGCACCATCAAAAAGGTTTTTTTCTTCTTCGGTTTCGGGTACCAGCTCGGGTACTTTGCGCGGGCGGCGGTTGGGGTCAAGCGCCACAAAAGTGTAATAAGCCTCGTTGCTTTTGTAGCGGTATTGGGCGGTCATGTCTTCGCCCCACACACGCAGGTGTATTTCCATAGAGGTGCTAAAGGCGCGGCTTACCTTAGCTTCAATATGTACGGTGTTGCCCAGTTTAATGGGGTTTTCAAACGAAATATTATCAACCGAAGCGGTTACCACAGGCGCGTTGCAATGCTTTTGCGCGGCAATGGCGGCGGCAATATCCATCCAGTACATCAGGCGGCCGCCCATCAGGTTGCCAAAAACATTGGTATCGTTGGGCAGCACAATTTCGGTCATCATTACAAAGGTGTCTGCCGGTTTTTTTGCTTGCATCTTTAAGTTTAAAAATTTGCGCAAAGCTAAGCCAAAAGGAAAAAGAGACGTTTGAAATATTGAACAGGAAACAAGTAACTGATGATTAAAGAATGTTCAATAATCAATGATCCATAAACAATGCTCCGTTAAAATAAAAAAAGAGACGTTTTTATAAAATGAAAATTTCAAAGCTTTAAAAGGAAAAACAGACGTTTTTTAATTTGCTTTTTTGAGTTTTTACGGGGGAAAAATAAAAGAGAAAACAGACGTTTTTGCCCATGCGTTTGCTGAAGCCAAAACGGAGCGTCGCAAGCGGTGTTTCATCAGGGTACAAAAGGGGGCAACAAAAAATTTTAAAAGGAAAATGAGACGTTTTGCTTTTCGGCCAATCAGCCAATGCCAGTATTTTCACCAATACAACTATTGCCGCAAACCTTAAAAAGAAAAAGAGACGTTTTGAAAGCGCCCGCGCGCCTACCTTTGCCTTGATATGACCGAAATCATTCCATTTCGTTCTTTTTCTAATTTGTACTGGTTTAATTTAGCAGCCATATATGAATACCGTTACGCCCGTAAAAAATGCCGCAATCTCTTTTAACGATACGGCCAATGCCTTTGCCTATAAATCAACCGAAGACCTGAAGGGCGCGCGCCTCCTGTTTTCTACCATGCAGTACGGCAGCCTGGTAAGCCTGGGTATAAAACTTACGCCCTGGGCCATCAACTCGGGCCTGCCCATTAAAGGCCTTATCCGCAACACCATTTTTAAGCAGTTTGTAGGTGGCGAAACCATGCAGGAAACAGCGCCCGTGGCTAAAAAACTGGGCGAGTACAAAGTGCAGGTAATTTTAGATTATGGTGTGGAAGGCAAAGAAGGCGAGGCCAACTTTGATGCTGCCTGCGAGGAATTTATTACCGTTATTAAGTACGCTGCTACGCAAGCCAATATTCCATTTATAAGTGTAAAAGTTACCGGTATTGCGCGCTTTGCGCTGCTGGAGAAACTGGATGCCGCCATGCACAACAACAATACTGGCGGACTGGTAGCCCGCTACGAGGCTGCGCTGCAACAACTATCCGCGCCCGAGCAGGAAGAATGGAAATGGGTGTACCACCGCCTCAACCGCATTTGCAGCACCGCCGCCGCCGATGGCGTGGGCGTGCTGATAGATGCCGAAGAAAGCTGGATACAGGATGGTGTGGATGCCGTTACTACCTTAATGATGGAAACCTACAACAGCAGCAAGCCTGTTGTTTACAATACGGTGCAACTGTACCGCCACGACCGGCTGCAGTTTTTAAAAGAATCGTTTGCCGATGCGCAAGGCGGTAATTATATTTTAGGTGCCAAGCTGGTGCGCGGTGCCTATATGGAAAAAGAGCGCGGGCGTGCCGCCGAAAACGGCTACCCTTCGCCCATACAACCCACCAAAGAAGCTACCGATAGGGATTACGATGCCGCAGTGCAGTTTTGTGTAGAACATTTAGATAAAATTGGATTGATTGTAGCATCGCACAACGAGCAGAGTAATTTATTAACCACCGAGCTGCTGCAGCAAAAAGGATTGCCGCTGTCCCATCCGCATGTGCACTTTAGCCAGCTGTATGGCATGAGCGATAACATTACTTTTAACCTGGCGGCTGCCGGCTGCAGCGTAAGCAAGTACCTGCCTTTTGGTCCTATTAAAGATGTGATACCTTACCTCATGCGCCGCGCGCAGGAAAACACTTCTGTAAAAGGACAAACCGGCCGCGAACTGGGCCTTATTAAAAAAGAACTGGATAGAAGAAGCGGCAAATAAAAACGTCTTTAACTCCTTTTAAAATAAAATAAAAAACCTGCTTTTGATTAGCAGGTTTTTTATTTAAAATACGTTTTAGCTTTTATTGTTTGTTGAGCCAGAAGCCCAGGTTAAACTGTCCCATCATGGTAACCATGCCTACAGATTCTTTTTGAGGTTGCGGCGCGCCTTGCAGCGTGGTGGTGGTAAACAAATAACCCAAACCCAGGTTCAGATCGAGGCTAAAGCGTTTGGCATAATTGCGCTGCATGCCCCACACTACACCGGCAACATTTACAGGCCGGCTTTTAAATTCCACAATATGATCGCTTGCCACTGCATTTTTTGTAAAAACGGTTTGAAAGGTGGGGCTGATGTAGTTCATGCTGTTCATTTCGGTGCGTTTTTCTTTTTGCTGCCGCTGGTTGTAGTTGTAATAATAACGGTATTGCACCAGCAGGGCGGGGTCAAACGATGCATTGAAATCGCCGCCGAAAGCATCGGAATAACTGTACGAAACAGAAGTGTTAAAAAACAGGTGTCCGTGCAGGGTTGATTTGTTGCCAATGCTTTTTTCAAAGCTGGCACCCGGGTTAAAGAACGTAAGCTTTGTAACATCGGTAGTAATGTTGCCATCCTGCGCAAAGGAGAGGAAGGGGGCAAGGCACAGCAGCACGCACAAGGTTTTAATTTTCATAAATAGTTTTGGTTGTTTGTAAAATAAAAAGTGCTGTAAAATAAGCGGTGGATTGTTAATTACTAAATAAAAATGAATGTAATGTGTTGTTTGCGGTGTGGATGCGCGCATTGTGTTGTATGAAAGATTGGATGTTTGCGTATATTTTTTAGTCGGGTCCGTTTTGCCAAATAAAAATTACATTTACCGGTATACATTTTTTCGTGGGGCTGTTAGCTCAGTTGGTTCAGAGCATTACCTTGACAGGGTAGGGGTCACCCGTTCGAGCCGGGTACAGCCCACCATATTTGCTGATTTTTTTTAAAACGAGAAAGAGACGTTTTTTATTTACGAATTACGATTTCGGATTTACGATTTAAAAGGAAAACTTTAAAAGGAAATTGAGACGTTTTGGGTAACCAACATTTGTAATTCTATTAAGCTTTAATTGCGTCGCACTCTTGTACGTTCAGAAATTCTTTTCACCAATTAAAAGGAAAATGAGACGTTTTTTAAAAGGGTTGCGAACGCTGTTTACAAGTGTTTAAATAAAAATACCATGCAGGAAAAAGCCGGTGCCATACACACTTCCGAAAATGCGCTGCACCAACACAGTTCCTGGGCTAAAAGTATAGAAACCTACCTGCCTGAAATGGTGTATGGCTCCATTGATGGTATTGTAACCACTTTTGCCGTAGTGGCCGGCGCATCGGGTGCGGGGCTAAGCATTAAAGTGGTGCTGATACTGGGCGTTTCTAACCTGGTGGCCGACGGGCTTTCCATGTCTATCGGCAGTTTCCTTTCAAAAAAATCGGAGATTGATAATTACAACAAGCATGTGCGTATTGAAGAGTGGGAAATGGATAACCTGCCCGAAAAAGAGCGTAAGGAAGTAGAGGAAATTTATAAAGAAAAAGGCTTTAGCGGCGATGAATTGCAGATGGTGGTGAACCGCATCACCAGCAACCGCGCCGTGTGGCTGGATACAATGATGAAAGATGAACTGGGCATGATGAAGGAAACCAAATCGCCGTTGAAGTGCGGCGCCTCTACTTTTGGTGCCTTTGTGGTGGCCGGTGGCATACCGCTGATTGCCTTTATTATTACCTTGTTGCAGGGTGCCGATTTCGACCCGTTTTTGGTTTCTTCCATTTTTACCTTAATTACTTTTATACTGATTGGTGCTGCAAAAAATGGTGTAACACATGCGGGCTGGGCACGCTCCATCGGCGAAACCGTGCTGCTGGGTGTGGTGGCCGCATCTGCCGCTTACCTGCTGGGCGATGTGCTGGAGAAGGCATTGCTGTAGGGTTAAGGTTGGGTGCTTAAATAACGGAACGGAGCTTTATGCAGCAGGGATATTCAAGTTCTGCTGCTTCAACTTTATTCCTAATGTAAAATAGTAATTCATTTGATGAAAACAAGTACTCCAGCCCCTGTTGCAAAAAGCTCATGTTAGCACCAGTTAATTAACTTCATGAATTTGTTTTCTAAGCTTTTTAAATGAAAGCGCTATTGCAAATGTCAGTGCTACTATATTAGGCCATACGAAAACAAACCATTCGTCTGGCTCTTCAAAACTAATCACCCACTCTAAAGCTTCTCGACCTCCAGTAACTATTAAAAAGAGGACTGCGCCAGTTATTCCAAGGGAAAGGAGCGTAATAGTAAGGCTATGAGATTGTTTTGCCTTTCTTCGGATTAGCCTTATCAATCCAATGAAGCCGCATATTCCTAACAAACAACTAAAAAGAATAGGTGCAACTCCAATTTCATGATGGTAAATAATATCTTTTAACAGGCTTGGCAAGAAGAATAAAGTAAGAATTAAAAGATAGAAGGCTGGAAGTAATCCTGAATAGAGAAATATATAATATAATGTAGTCTTCATTGAATTGGTGCTAACACCTAAATATACGCACTTTCTTACGCCATTTTTATATGATAATCAATCAAAATTGGAGCAAAAACAAATTGTCTTTTAATTATCCATTAAAGAAAACAATTAACAAAGCTATTTACAAGGCTTAACCCGCTTTATTACACATTTCTGAACCACCAACTGCGGTCAAAACCTGTGGAAAAACGCTACTGAATAAAAACTTCCTTCTTCCTAACTTGCACCCATGCAACAATACCTTAATCTGCTTCAACATATATTGCAAAACGGCGTGCAAAAAAGCGACCGCACCGGCACCGGCACCATTAGCACCTTTGGCTACCAGATGCGGTTTAACCTGGCTGAAGGCTTCCCGATGGTAACCACTAAAAAGCTGCACCTGCGCAGCATCATCCACGAGTTGCTTTGGTTTTTAAAAGGCGAAACCAACATTGCTTACCTAAAGGAAAACGGCGTAAGCATTTGGGACGAGTGGGCTAATGAAAGTGGTGAACTGGGGCCCGTTTACGGCAAACAGTGGCGCAGCTGGACCGGTGCCGACGGCAAAACCATCGACCAGATTACGGATGTTATCAACCAGATAAAAACCAACCCCGATAGCCGCCGCATGATTGTAAGCGCCTGGAACGTGGCCGAACTGCCGCAGATGGCGCTGATGCCCTGCCATGCCTTATTTCAATTTTATGTGGCGGATGGAAAATTAAGCTGCCAGTTGTACCAGCGCAGTGCCGATGTGTTTTTGGGTGTGCCCTTCAACATTGCCTCTTATGCGTTGCTAACGCTAATGATAGCACAGGTTACCGGCCTCCAGCCCGGCGAGTTCATCCACACCTTTGGCGATGTACACATATACAGCAACCATATGGAGCAGGTGCAGCTGCAACTTTCGCGCAATCCATTGCCGCTGCCCACCATGAAGCTGAATGGCGATGTAAAAAACATTTTCGATTTTATATTTGAAGATTTTACGCTTGAGAATTACCAGCACCATCCGGCCATAAAAGCGCCGGTGGCGGTGTAAGCCTATAAAGTTGACAGAGAACAGCTGTCAGATGACAAGAAATGCAAAACGTCTCTATTCCCTTTTAAATTCTTTTCAAACCAAAAGGAAATAAAGACGTTTTGATTGAATGCAAAATGTAAAAAGTAAACTAAAAGGAAAAACAGACGTTTTAATTAAATGACCGATACTACAACTAAAGAAAATAACGACTCCCTTTCCTCCTTTAAGGAGACAGGGGGTATTGTTTTAAGCCTGCTGGTAGCGGCAGATGAAGGCAACGTAATTGGTAAGGCCAACCAGCTGCCCTGGCACCTGCCCAACGATCTTAAATATTTTAAAAACCTTACCTGGGGTCTGCCCATTGTAATGGGGCGCAAAACCTACGAAAGCATTGGAAAGCCGCTGCCGGGCCGCACCAATATTGTCATCACCCGTAATAAAGAGTATACTGCCGAAGGCATTGTAGTGGTGCACACTATAGAACAAGCGCTGAACGTGGCGCAGCAAAAAGGAGCGAGGGAAATATTTGTAATTGGCGGCGCCGAAATCTTTAATTCCGTTTTTGATAAAGCCCACCGCATTTACCTTACGCGCATTCACCACCGTTTTGATGGCGATGTTTTTTTTCCTGAGCTGAATAGGGATTGGCAGCTGGTAAAAAAACAGGCGCAGGAAAAAGATGAAAAAAATGCTTACGCACACACATTTCAGGTGTGGGAGCGGCAAGCAAAATAATATTCAAAAGGAAAAATTAACGATTTAAGGTTTAATCTTTTTGCAAGTAGTGGTAATGATAAAATGAGAAATTAATGGGTATTGTCTGTGGTTTTTATAGAGTCAATAAGGAAACAATTGAGCAATTAAAAAGTCAACCTGAGCAAGCTCAAAATTACATCGATGACAACTATACATCTGTAAGTGGCAAATATCATTTAGAACAGGATATTACTTTTGAAACAGACAAGGCATGGGATATAGCTATGTTTTTACTTAAGAAATGCGACCCAACTACTGATAAAGAACTTAAACACTTGGTTGGGATACCTATAAATCCTGATGACGGATGGGGTTCTCCCAGGTATATAAATCCTCAAAACGTTCAGATAATTCATGATATTCTCCAAACGATTACTCTGGAACAACTGGCAGAAGCTAATGATCAGGAAGAAATGATTCAAAACAATGTTTATGCGGCGGACTGGTGGGATGAACCAGATTGGGAGTATTTTAATTCTCACATTGATTCAATTAAGAAAGCTTTTTCAAAAGCAGCTGTACATAATGATGGTATCGTTATAAATTTTCATTAAGGTTTTTAAAAATAGCTTACGGCAAAAAAAAGAAGCGCAACTTTGAACGCTAAATTTACATTAAAGCTAAAAGGAAAAAGAGACGTTTTGTTTCTCGACAGCTACCAACTAAAAACGGTAAACTACAAACTTAAAAAGTGTACACTTCTTTTCAGTTAGCCAAAAAATATATTCACTATTACTTTACGGCTGCCAATGGCAAAGGTCATGGCACGCACTCTCCGTTTGTATTCGATTTTATTTTAAGTGTGCTCAACAACCGGCAAGGCTACATTCCACCCACACAAATAGAAGCGCTTCGCCAAAAGCTTTTAAAAGATATTACCGAAATAGAAATTGAAGATTTAGGTGCAGGCTCGCGCAAAGGCACTTCTAAAAAAAGAAGGATAAATAAAATTGCAGCTACAGCCGTTAAGCCCAAAAAGTGGAGTTGCTTTTTATACAGGCTGGTAGCGCATTACCAGCCAAAAACTATTATTGAACTGGGTACATCGCTGGGCGTTTCCACCGCATACATGTCTGCAGCCAATCCTGTAGGAACTATTTATACCATCGAGGGCAGCAGTGCCATTCAGCAAAAGGCGGTTCAAAATTTTCAGCAATTGGGCTGCACCAACATTCGTTCTTTCACAGGCAATTTTGATGATGTATTGCCAAAAGTAATTTCAGACGTTTCCACCATCGACCTGGCTTATATTGATGGCAACCACCGCTACGCACCTACGGTACAATATTTCCATCAGCTGCTTCAGAAAAAGTCCGGCCATTCCATATTTATTTTTGATGACATTCACTGGAGTGCCGAAATGGAAAAGGCCTGGGAGGAAATTAAAAAGCATCCTTCCGTTACCGTTTCCATCGACCTGTTTTTTATGGGGCTGATCTTTTTCAGGCCCGAAGCAAAAGTAAGTCAGCATTATTCCATTCGCTTTTAATAATTTAGGCTAATGCAAAATGGTGATGCG
>Ga0181465_100673_pt2 | contig 11131 bp, 8 predicted proteins | sample InSIn3gowninarea_FD_119076 | JGI IMG/M metagenome (GOLD analysis project Ga0181465, IMG submission 119076) | Clean room microbial communities from NASA Spacecraft Assembly Facility at Jet Propulsion Laboratory, Pasadena, California, USA -... ... | reverse complement strand
GTTTCCATGTAGCTTTTGAGTTGCTTCCATAAATGCAGTAGCAACTATATTGGTTTTAAATGGATAAGATAATGCACAAAAGTGTGCATACTTGGAAAGTCTATCAACTACCACCATGATGCTACTCTTTCCTTCAGACATGGGTAAACCTATGATAAAATCCATTGAAACCTCCTCCCAACATTGACTTGGAATGGATAAATGTTGTAACAGACTGGGGGTCTTAATTTTCTCAACTTTATTTTGTTGGCAAACGAAACGTTTTGCCACAAACCTTTGAATATCAGATTTAAGGTCATCCCAAAAAAAATCCTTCTTAACCCGATGGTAAGTTTTTAAAAGTCCTGAGTGCCCTCATGAGGGAGAGGTGTGCAATTCCAGAAGAATATTTTGTTTGAGTTGGGAATTCTTATAGAGGTAAAAGATATCTTTTTACGATAATGAATCATACTTCTAGCTAAATGTATCATATGTACTGCGATCTTGCTGCAACTTTTGAATGAGTGCCCACACTTCTTTGTCATTCTTCCATTCATCCCTTGCTTTGCAACCAACTCACAAAACAGAAGAAAAGATAGGTAAACGACCTCAAAATTAGCCTCTTCGAGGGGGAAACCTCCTTTACATTACACAAATGAACAATTATTCGATGATTCAAATGAAAAAAACCTCCCTCTGTATATAGGAGTCTAAGGAGCCACAATATAATCAAAGCTGACATAACAATAATAATATAAGGGCACAACAATAACAATAGTGGGCTTCTATGGGGCGCTGACATAACAATAATAATATAAGGGCACAACAATAACAATAGTGGGCTTCTATGGGGCACAATAATAACAATGTGCGGACAACTAAGGCACAACAATAACAATAAGGGGTTACAATGACAATAGTAATGGGGGAATCACTAGTATTATAGGGACCTAATAATGAGGTAATTTTTTAATCTATGCTTGTTATTTTATGAGGAAATGGCTTTTGTTTAACCAACATTTCATTGATAAATTTGATTCTTCCCAAGCATATTGTTGAATATATTCAAGTGCCTTCTCCATTTAATAACAAAGAAACTTCAACACTTCGCATATTCATCATTTGTATACATGAGCATAGATCAGAAATGTAGAAGCAATAGATAAAATCATAACATTCAATTCTATGTGATTGTAATAATAGAGATGAAGGATTTTTAGGGAATCCTAGTTATGCATTGAAATAGATTCATCTTTAGAATTTCTTCAACTATATATATCACCAAATGTTTAATTCTTTTTGTTGATGATAGATCAGACACATACATCTTGCATAGATTTTGAAATAGAATTTTTCTACATACCACTATAGCTTCAATAAATTGATACCATGGTTTAGATGTCAATCACATGACCGTTCATGATGAATACTTCTAGGGACCAAACATAAAGAAGATGATATGGATTCTACTCCTCTTGGCTTGAAGTCAGTATATTTGCTTTCACTTCATATATTTGAAGGAGTTTCTTTCTTTGCATTCTTCAAAGTGCAAAGAGTATCAACTAAATACATGAGTAATATAACATAGATCGATGAATAATTCGTACATATTCAGAGTCATCCAAGGCTAAATATTTTTGAGGAGTCCTAATGATGCAAACATATAGTATGATATATACTCATATTCAAAATGTTTTGACAAAATATGCATTGGCTATCATAAATCATATGCATTCTAAACATGCTTATTCACTTTGTCATATATATATATATATATTTGTACAAAATTTTTATCAGAGGATAAACTTTTGAATGATGGACCAAGTTGATGTTTTCTTTTCGAATGAATATGGCTTAGTTCCGCAGATATAAGTTGGAATTTTTCATGTTCCATATCTAGTTGCCTCAAAGTATTGGAACTTAAACATTTCTTTAATCTTATTAATGTTGTTCATATTATTTTTTCTTCTGATAATATGCTTCTTGTTGATCTTCTTTAGCATATCCCCCTTAGATAGTGCATTGATTTTCATATTCTATACATTCCTTTGACGCTCCTCTTTGAAGTAAGATAGTGAGAAGAGAGAGCAGTAACTATCCCCAACTTGTGCCTTAGGTATTCAAATGGAACTCTTGCTAGTGGTTTAGTAAATATGTTTGGTATCTGCACTTTAGTATATATGTATCCCTATATCACTATTTTCTCAGCCACATGTTCTATGAGGAAGTGATAATTTATAGTAATATGTTTAGTTTTTTATTGAAGCATCAGATTTTTTGAGATTCTTATTGCACTAGTATTATCACGATTAATAGATATTGATTCACTGAAAGTTACCTTAATATCCTAGAGAGTATGTTTCACCCACAACACTTGTGTTCAACAAGAAGTAGTTTCTATGTATTTGACTTCTGTTATAGATAGATAAAATGAGGATTACTTTTTTATTAACAATGCAACCAATGATTCGCCTAAGTAGAATGCACCACCAATTGTACTTTTATTGTCATCTATACAACAGACCCTATATCCATCTGTGTATGTTGTCAATTTGAAGTCTCTTGCTTTTGGGTACCATAGTCCATAATCTGCAGCCCCTATCAGATATCTAAATATCCATTTTATTGCTAGTAGATGATTTTTTTTTAGGTGTTAACTGATATCTTTACACCAATCCAACTGCTGACATAATATATGGTCTAGAGGTTCTTATATATAGTATATTATCTATCATAAATCTATAAAGATTATAGTCAACATCAAGTGACTCATCATCTGCATACAACTTATATCCAATTCCATATGGGTCGAGATAGGTTTGCAACCTTCTATTTTGAACTTCTTCAACATATCCTTTGGATACTTCTCTTGAGAAACAAATATACCTTATGAATTTTGTAAAATTTACGACCCCAAGTAAAAAGTAAGTTCCCCATTCATTGACATTTTGAATTCAAACTTCATCTTGTTAGCAAACCATTGCACTAGATGATATTTATTGCTTCCAAACATAATATCATCCACAAATTAGGAGGTCATCTTTATTGGAATTTATGTACAAGTTCTATAAGTTTCATTGTGCTTTTGTAGGTACTTGTCCAAACTAGAGTACCATGCCCATGGTGCTTATCTAAGTCCATACAATGCCTTCTTTAACATGCATATATCATTAGAATTATCTAACGATAAGAAACCATGAGCTTGTTTAATATTTACTTCTTCCTCAAGTTATCCATTCAGAAAAACATACCTTACATCCATATCATACACATTGAAATATTTATAACAAGCAAAGGAAATAAACATTATGAATGCTTACAATCTATCCACCAGTGCAAAAGTTTCTTCATAGTCAACACCTTCTACTTGTAAGTAACCCTTGCATGTTAGTATTCATTTATTTCTAACAATTTGTCCCCATTCATTCATCTTATTCTTGAATACCCATTTTATACTTATGACATTCTTTTATACTAGTCTTGGTGTTATTTCCCAGGTCTTTTTCTTTAAAATCTAATCTAGCTCCTCATTCATAGCATATATCAAGTGTTTGTCATTGGCTCGTTCATCAAAATTTATTGATTCAATATTTGACAACATGGACATTTGAGCCTGACTTGTTTTCTCTACAAGTTACTTCCGTGTTTGTACTCGTTCACGTTTATCACCAATAATTTGACTATCATGGTGATTCTTTTGTGTATGACATGAGGTATCTTTTGAATGAGTCTTTATCTTTTATGATTCTTCATCTTGTACTTCTTTTTCTTCACTTTCATGGTGATGATTTGGAGGATTGATAAAACTTGCACTCTTATTGTTCTTAGGCATCTCTTCATCAATATTTACATCTATAAAATCCAAAAACATATGCAACATTTTATTCTAGCACCTGTATCCTTTACGTTTTGTTGAGTATCCCAAAAACATTAATTCATCTAACCTTGAATTAAACTTTGCTAACTTTTCATCATTGTTTTTGATATTTTTTTATATAACACTTACTTCCAAACACTTTAAAATGTTTGATATATGTTAGCTAACCATGTCACAATTCATATGGTGGTTTATCACAATTTGGTCTGATATGTGCCCTATTTAGAATATTGATGGTTTTGTGTACTTCTTCTACTTAATAAGTTTGAGAATGTTTCTCTCTCACATCCCGGATCTGACCATTTTCTATGCAGACCTATTATGTCTCTCTGTAACTCCATATTGTTGTGGTGTGTCTGCAATAGTATACTACCTTTTTATACCAAGTTCATCACAAAAGTCTGAAAAATCATTTGAAGTCAATTCACCTCCTCCGTATGACCTTATACACTTTATTTTTCACCCCATTTTATTTTCTACTAACGCCTTGAATATTTTGAATTTCTCAAATGCTTTTGACTTGTTTCTAAGGAATGCTATTCATGTCAATCTAGAATAACTGTCAATTATCAACATAAAATAATTTTATCCTCTTGGTGCTTTTGTTCTAGAACAACCACACAAATCCATATTTACTAATTGCGTAGGCTTAGTAGTTGACAACTTATCCTTCACCTTGAATGAATTTCAAGCCTATTTTCCCATTTAACATGATTTAGAAATAGGATTTTGAGGTTTGGTCATCTTTTATAGATCTCTAACTACTCTCTTTTTACTAAGCCTGATGATGTGATCAAAATTGAGATGCCCTATTCTCTTGTGACATAGCCAAGACTCATCTTCCTTTTCAGTGTATCACTCTTCATTATCTTCCTTCAAGATATATACATTATTTTCTGTCTAAACTCCTTTACCCAAAAATTTCCCTATTGTTGTTGACATAATCTCACAATCCTCAACTCTAGAGAGAACATCACAACCTCTATCATACATCTGGATAACACTTAGAAAATTATGTTTCAATCATTCAACAAGTAATACATATTGTGCCTACCCTCTCCCGTTAGTCAGAATGATTGTACCCTTTCCTCTAATTCTTCCTACTGCATAATTTTTGAATGTGACATTTCGTATTTTAATTTCATCTAAAGAGACAAACATGCTTTTTTCCTCAGTCATATTTATAGAATATCCACTATCCACATATCATTGACTATTATGATTTTGGGCACACATAACTAGGACACACTTAACAACTTTCTTTTCTTATTTCTACTTTCTCCATTGCATATGTTTTTTTGTTTTACAGTTGTTTTGGGATTGTGAGCTACTATTTATGAGTTGACATCCATATGACTTATTCTCAAAGTTTTTATAGTAAAAACATTTGGTGCTTGGAATATGGCATGGGGGTGATTGGTTGAAAGAAATATTTGGTTCAACCCAATCTATGGTCGAGTGGTATGTGGAAGTCCCTAACTTAGTTGGAGTTGCATATATATTTATGTATTGATTAATATTGAGAGTAATGAGAACATATATTGCTTACTATGTTGATTTTATCCTTGTTTTTTCATGTTTTCATTCTAGTTAAGTGTTGGTTATATGTATGGTTAAGTCATGTTATGTTTTTATGGATCTTTGTGGTTCATTAAGTATTTTTATGTTTTTTATGAATGCATGGGTTAACAAGTGTTGTTGCAACTAGCTTGAGAGGGTAGTGAGACTTCTTGATGATTCTTTGGTGAAGTGAATGAGACAATGATTAGATATGCATTCATTACCTATATTTACTATGTTTACTATATGTTTGGTAAAACATATATCACATGTTTGGTATTTTTGGGAATGTTTTGAGCTTGGTATAGCTTGTGTACTTGTGATTTCCTTAGACTTGATTCTAAAATGTTTTGCGTAATTATGGACAGTGGCTTGTAGGCTAGCCCTAAAGATGTTGCACTAATGTTGCATGCATAGTTTTGAGAATTTTCAGCTACAACCGCAAAGAGGAAGTCCTATGCGTGCAGCTGGAGTTTTCTTGCCATATGAATATCTTGGCATGCACACGACTAGGTTGTGACCTCGGTTAGTAAGAAGATACAACTCAGGGTTTGATCACTAGAGGTTGTTGGCTAACATTTGGGTGATATGGAGTTCCTAAGAGGTATCAATAGGCTTCCATTTTGTAGGCCGTGATTCCATAACTGAAAGTTGGAGGTTGGGTCATGTCATAGTAACTCTCATCTCAAGTTTACCCTAGAGAGCTTGTAAAAGGGGCTAAATGTGGTGTGGGGTGTTATCTAATGCCAACAATATCCGAAAATAATTACTTTGTATGCAGTCCATCTGCTAGAAAATTTTCCTCCACAAGGTTCATCATGATATGCTTCAAGTATTCTAGGTACCTCATCTTCTCGAGCACATATTCTAATGATTAGATTAGCTACTATTTGGTATAATTCTCCTTCTTTCAAAGAATAAAGTGCACTAGATTTGATAACCTTTTGTTTTTATTTTATTGATAACCGAGGAGGAAAATTTCCTATAGCCAAATAATTATCAATATCTACAAACCAAGGAGATTTAATAGATATTGGAAAAAAGTATTCATCAGGAAAATTATCTACTAAAGAAATATTAGGACTATCATTTTTCATCTTGGAAATGATATCGACGAATGTGTTTTCATTTCCTAGTCTATCTAAAATGGTAATATTAAATTTTTGCAATAGTAAAATCCATCAAGTAATCTGATCATTAGTTATTAGTTTATTCATAAGATATCTAATAACAGAATGATTACACTGAATAAAAGTCTCATATCCAGTAATGTAGTGCCTAAACTTATTGATAGTATGAAAAACTATTAAAAACTCCTTTTTTGTGTCTGTTTAATTTAACTCTGCAATAGTTAAATTTTTACTTGTATAATATATAGCATAAATAACTAAGTGATTTTGTCCTAATAAAACCCCTAAAGTTGTATTTGAGGAAACAATGGAATTATGAGATGGAAGGGACTAATTTTTCCCTCATAAAATGGGTGGCTCGAAAATTTTCTTTTTCAACAATTCAAAAGCTTTTTGACAATCAAAATCCCAATGAAATTCACAATCTTTGGTGAGTAATTTGAAAAGTGTTGAAAAAAGATTTGTGAATTTTTCTGTAAACATTTTATAGTAACTTGTGAATCCAAGAAAACTTTGAACATCCTTTTGGCATTTCGACACTATAATTTTGGGGATAATTTCAACCTTTTATAAATCCATTTTGATTCAAGAACCTGAAATATGATGACCAAAAACAATTTCTTTATTAAACATAATAAATCATTTTTCATTACTTAATGAAAGATTATTTTATTTACATATAACAAGAACTTTTTCCAAATTTTCTAAAGCTTCTTCAAAATTATTTCCATAGATAATAAAATGATCAAGTTGTTAAGAAGTTCTACTATTGGTTGAATTTTAAGAAATAGGGAATTGATTTTGTTGTGAAGTGCTTGGGCTATCATCTGGGTAAAGTTGAATGCAAGCATCCAACGGGTTTGTTGCAACCTATTTCAATTCCAAAATGGAAATGGGAGGTCATTTCTATGGACTTAATTACTAGATTTCCTAGGACAGGAAGGCAGCATGACTCGATCATGGTTGTAGTTGGCAGGCTAAGCAAGGTATCTTACTTCATTCCAATGGATTCTACTATCTCAGATAGTGAGGTATCTCATATCTTCATCACAAAAATAATGAGGTTTCATGGTGTCCCCAAGAAAATTATATCAGATAGTGATGCCAAGTTCACTTGCAAGTTTCCAAATGTGTTGTTTGCAGGCTTGAGGACAGATTTAGCCTTCAACATAACTTATCACCCACATACAGATGGACATACAAAGAGGGTTAACAAGATTATTGAGCTCATTATGAGGATGTATGCCATGCATCAATAGATGAAGTGGGAGGAGCACTTCCACTGCTGGATTTTGTTGATAATAATGGGTATCAAGAATCATTGAGGATGAGTCAATTTGAGGCTCTTCATGGGAATAGTTGTAATACTCCTATTAGCTCGAGTGATCCACTAAAAAGGGTGCTAATTAGACCAAATATGTTGGCAAAGATGGAGGATGAAATGTGGGTTATTAAAAGGAATTTGAAGTTAGCACATAAAAAATAGAAGAGTTATGTGCATCAACATAGACCATTCAATGATTTCTAGGTTGGGGAGCATGTGTACTTACGCATCAATCCCAATAGGATCTCATTAAGGATTGGGTCACATGGCAAGATAGCACCTTAGTATTTTGGTCCTTTTGAGACCTTGAGAGGATTGGACTAGTGGTATACATACTTACACTACCACCAACAATGAAAGTCCATGATGTTTTCCATGTTTCTTTTCTTAAGAGATATGTACATTATGTTGATAATGTGCTTGATTTCTCTATATTGCAGGTGGAACCAAGGGGGAGTTCTAGCAAGATCCACAATGTATATTGTAGTAGAAACAACTCATGCTCTGGAACTGAGAAATAGAGTAGGTTAAAGTGTAGAGGAAGCACTTTGGGCCTAATGAATCTACATGGGATATGGTTGATCAGATGCATGCATTATATCCTTCTTTGTTTTTTGGTTGAATCAAATGAGTTTTTTTTTTTTTTTGTGTGTGTGTGTGCAATTGTAAATACCACATTGAGCTATGTTATAAAGGTCTAATAACCAATATGTTTTTCATATTGGTCATGTTTACAGTAGTTTTTCATTATAAGTACTCCTTCAAGTTGTTCTATATAACTCCATAAGTAGTATGTTTTGTTTGTCATTAGTGTCATAGAACACTAAGGAGGATGTTCCCATAAGAGTGAGAGGTTTGTAATAGCCATGGGTTGAAATTCCATGTACATAAATTAAAACCAAGGTCATGGGACACGTATTCCAAGAATAAATGAGAGGGGGGACATTATAGTGGGCATCACTTGTGGTGAATTAATGGCTATGGAAATTGGCAAATGGGAAATAAATTAAAAGAATAAAGGAAAATAGGAGAAAAGGGCGATGAAGAGACACAAATATGCATGCAAGGGAAATTAGAGAGAAATTAGAGAAAAATGAAATAAAAAGGAAAAAGGAAAGGAAGAGATTAGACATCAATGATAAAAAGGCATCAGAGAAACAATTCACATCTCTTATGAATTTTGTCTTTGGATAAATTTCATAAAGAGAGTTCCGATAGGAAAGAGAGAACAAGAAAGGGACAATAAAATGAAGCAAAGGACGGGTAAGAAGCAAGAAGCAAGCAAATGAAAACAAGGGAGCAAAAGGAGAATATTGGAAGAGAAACAACAACAGGAAGATTTTGCAGGTAATCAGTTGCACGTGTCATTTCCTTGATGGGATTTGAATGCATAGTGCATGCATTTGGTTTACATGACCATTTTTTGTCGTTGCCTTGGGATTTTCCTTGATTGGTAGTGGTTTCATCCTTATCTTGTCATTTCATAGATAATCATGGTGTGATGGGATTCATTCTTAGTTGGAGTTTGGATTGCCAAAGGATTTTGGATCTGGGTGAGGTGGTCTTAGGAAAATCCAAAGAGTTTGGGGTGGAGATGGTTTTCTCAGGAATCCCTTTGACAAGTGGGTGGAGAAAAGAAAATGCTTCTGGGTAAGGTGAAGAAATTTTGAGGCATCTAAGCTTGTGTTGGTTTGGTCATTTATAAACTAGTTTGGCTGAAATCATTGTGGTTACGAGTTGATATGGTTTAGCTTCTTGAAGCTTTGGTTCATTTTGTTTTGGCTCATGCCATGAGATCCCACATTCATGCTTGGAATATAGCACGGGGGTGATTGGCTGAAAGAAATATTTTTTTTAACCCAATCTATGGTTGAGTGATATGTGGAAGTCTCTCACTTGCTTGGCATTTTCATATGTATTTATGTATTGATTCATATTGAGAGTAATGAGCACATGTATTGGTTACTTTGTTGATTTTATGACTATTTTTTCATGGCTTCATTCTAGTGAAGTGTTGGTTATATGTATAGTTAAGTGATGTTCTATTTTTATGGATCTTGTTCATAACTCATTAAGTAGTTTTATGGATTTTATGAATGCATGGGTTAACAGGTGTTGTTGCATCTAGCTTGAGAGGGAAGTGAGACTTCTTAATCATTCTCTAATGAAGTGAATGAGACAATGATTAGATATGTATTCATGACCTATAGTTACTGTTAGTTTCAGTCTTTCCAGCCTTTCTCCAGTGATCAAACATGCCCTTATAAAGTTAATTTAAGGTGTCAAGGTCAAATTTTGTCATTTCAGAGCATCTTCAAGTAAAACTTGGTCACTAGGTATTAGGTCTAGGGTTTGCTTTTACTCCTTTCAAGGTTGTCCAAATTCCGGTCTATGTCACTATTCAGCTGAGTCTACCATCATTCAGAGGGATTTCATCATCATGTCAGGTTCCAATGGGTCATTTTACACCTTGTTCATGCTTCAGTTGCGCCTAAGTAAGGTCATTTCCCTCTCCTAGGGTTTTGAAGGCAATTTCTCTTAGATGGTCAAATCATCAGCAAAACTTGTATCCTGATGTTCATCCATCTTCCCCTATCCTTAACGTACCTTATTAAACATTTCCCATCACTGAGATCCCCCAAATTCCTCATTTCCGCACAAACCCTAGTTTCTTGCTACAACTTGGCAATTTTCTAGGCTAGACCTGTGTTTTTCCCTTTTGGACCCCTTCCCCTCACTCAATCTTTGAAATTCCACTTTCCCCTGTCTTCTAACATCCCTCCCCACCTAAAGAGATTTCCTCGAGAATTTAGAAGCCCCCTATCCCCTTCATTTCACTTCATTTCGACAAATCCCCTGTTCCACACATCAGGATAGGTTTCACTCAAATGATGTTTCTGAGAAATAAAAGATGAATTTGGGAACACTGAGAGAGGTTTTTGTCCAAAATATGCCATGGAAGAAAAACTCCTTCAATTTTTACACAGGTGTCATGGTTTTAGAGAAATGTCAAAAATACAATCGCCTCGGGAGAATTGATGCACCTCTGAAGTGACCTTGGGAAAATCAAGTTTTCTTCTAGCTTGGTTGACCAAATGACTTTCTTCATGAGTCAAATGATAACTAGACACAAATATATTTCCAATGAGCTATCATGAGCTCAATTTGGAGTTGAGGAAGGCATTCAAAAGTTGACTGTAACAACACTCTGCCTTTAGGCAGCCTCATTTGGCACATTTTGACTAGTCATGGGAGATTTGA
>Ga0181465_101206_pt1 | contig 11141 bp, 8 predicted proteins | sample InSIn3gowninarea_FD_119076 | JGI IMG/M metagenome (GOLD analysis project Ga0181465, IMG submission 119076) | Clean room microbial communities from NASA Spacecraft Assembly Facility at Jet Propulsion Laboratory, Pasadena, California, USA -... ... | reverse complement strand
CTTTGTAGCTTCCTGGTTACTAGCATCAAGGCTTTTACCAGGCGAAGAGGAAGAAATGGAGGAAGAAAAATTAGGCGAAGAAGGTAAAGGGTCAGCGGAAGGTTGGTGGTGTTGAGATGGTGAACTCTGTTGAGGTGGAGCATTCGGTTGAGGTGGAACAATTGGAGTATTTGGGGTCAACGAAGTTGGAAATAACCATATCGGTAAACCTATTGTAAATCCAGGTAATGAAAAAGTAGCCATATAAGGAGGACCAACATGTCTAATGAAAGGAAAAGTACTAGGATCCTCGTTAAGAGGGGTTCCTTGGTTGGTAAATTCCGGAACAGTTGCCATTATTTTCAACTTCAGTGAATTTTATTAACAACTTAAAACTAAAATTAACAATTCACAATTCACACCTAACAATTAAAATTCACTATTCACACCTATGGTCTCTAAAAGTAAAAACAAACAAATTAACACGCGCTATCAAATCTAGGAGTCAAACCACACACAAACAGTAACTTCCCGTACTGAAAACACTAGTTGGTGATGAAATCCAACGTTGCAGAATTCAACACAGAAATGGCGGTTGGAACAGTTACCCCGGCAACCTGCTTAATGAATAGACTGGCACAAGTTCCTCCACTTAACCGTCTCGAGTGAAGTGAACCCCCCAGAAAATCCAAGTGAGTCTAGCCGACATCTGTTCCTGGTACAGTGGGATCTTCCCTCCACCGTCACCTTGGGTAGAACCCTAAAGATAATGGTCACTAAGGTCACCAACAGCAACAAATATACCTGGGGGAATAGTCTACGATCCGATAGCACGCAAGGGCAGAGTAACAAGCTCAATCCCCTTGTCGACTCCTTGACAATAATCCAAGGTTTACCGACAAGTGACCCCAGGCTCCTCGACAATGATCAATCCGAGGTTTACCGTTTTTAATACGTGAATATCTTCTATCGTTCCCAATGAGGAAGGATTGATTCCCACACTGGTTCAGATATGATCTCGTGCTTCTCCTTTAAGAGGAGCTTTCCCAGAGTACAGATGTAACAATTGGATTTTCTTTCCTACCGCAAGATCGGCTACTTGTTTGTTTACTGTCTTGGATCGTTAACTAGATCCTAATCCAAGACACTAGCCTAAGCTAGTTGGTGTATCAGAGCCCTAGAAATGTAAAAATGTTACTAGATGAATTTTAATTAAGCGCTGTGTTATTTAGGCTGTTATTACTCAAATGGGTAAATGGATACGAAACCAATGGTGTTATGACCTGACTCAACTGAATGCAATCGAATATGATAATGTAATCTTTTCAATTCGATGAATCCTAACTAAAGTAAGGAGAGAGTTTTCATTCACTTCCAACAATGCAAAAAATTGATCACTAAGAGAAAATATAACAAATTCTCTAATGCACTAATTTCATCAAGAAAAACTAATGCAAATCAATTCCAAAACCGTTTTTATTTTTATTTTTGTATGTTTAAAACAAGAATAAAAATATGTAAATCCAAATCAAAGAAAACTGATCTAAATCTACGATTGATTTTTCAGAATGTAAACTATGCGATTGTAATCTATGCACAATTCACTTGAAAAGCATGCAAATGTAATCTATGCACATTTTTCATTCATATTCTGAAAGTGAGAATTCTAATTATGCAAATGTGATCTATGCAAGAGAATTCTCAAACACAAGATGATTCTAATGTAATCTAAGAACCAATCAAGTGTAAATCGAGAAAATTGGGCGAGAGTTCCAAAGATCAAATATAAAAACACTCAAAGGCGATTAACACTCATACAAAAGCAAAAAGATGCAAAATTGTGAAAAGACTGAGACAAACCTCCAAGTAATGACCAAAGGAAATCAAATCAAGAATTTCTCAAAAAAGAGACTCAAAACACCCAATTGATGAAAGCTTGAAGCAAGAATGCCAATGAAATTAACCGGTGAAAGTTTCTGACAGTCAACCTATGGATTTGGGCAGGAAAAACCAGTAAAAAACAAAAAGAACAAAGGCAAAAAGAAAAAATTGAATTTTTCAAAACTTAGCAGGGGTACGCAGGCCGCCTGTTTGCACAGGTGTGGGTACGCACTGTGCACACAGTTACAGTGCGTACAGGTACGCACTATATATAACACCTAGGCTGCGTACTACTGTAAAAGTGAAGAAAAATGGAAAACTAATTAAACCCTAAGCTAGCTTACCCAGACACACAGTCAGACAGCCAAAAACAGAAAGAAAACTAACTTTCTCAGACCAAATCAAGCAATCAAAAAGAATTCAAGCATACTCATGGTTTCCCCAGTGGAGTCGCCATTTTGTCACACGGGATTAGTCTACAATGCGGACAAAGCAGACCTCCTAGAAACTAACAGGTTTCTAATGACAAACAAAACAAATGAGAGCAATCCTTATCTAAATATGACTTTTACAATATAAGAATACAAGTGTTTAGATCCTACCTTGTTCCAACGCTGTTGTAGTAGTCCGACCTCGTCGATCCGGATGAGCTCCTCCTTCACTTCGAATCCTGCAACCACTAACAATCAAATGATTAAATAGCACTTGTATATCTCATAAAATAAAACATATTCAACATGTAGACCAAGGAACACATGAAACAACTCATAAAAAACGAGCTATTGAGAAGAATGGACTAATTTGTATTAATAGGAAACAAAGGAACTTTACAACCTGAGCCTTGGTGTTGCGCAAGCTCCTCCCAGGGTCCAACAAGAATTCTCCATTACTTTGATCAGCTCACTCTCCTCCTAATGAAACAAGAAAGGATATCTCTCCTCACAAGCTTCTACAAGGAAGACCTAATTCCAGCAGCATCTACCCATATGAATCTTTAACTTTCAACCTCCCCTCCTTCTGGCCCAATGCCTGTATTTATAGTGCTGTAGAGGAAGTTATTCAGGTCCACCATGGATGGGATAAGTCCCTCCTTCCATGGGATAGCTCCCCTCTTCATGGGATAAACTCCTCTCTCTTAGGGATGCATGAACCATCTGGAGGCGCTCAATACACATCAAACTGACCTCTAGAATGTTCTAGATGTAACCACAAGTAACTTTTTTAGAGTGGAACTTGCGCCTTTTGACTTTTACAGGGGTACGCACCCTATCCTTTACTTATAGAGCGTACATGTACGCAACTTTTATGAACTTGAGGTGCGTACCCGCAATTAAAGCTAAGAGAACCTGCGTACCCAGAGATATTTGACTTTATAAGGACTTTCTCTTCATTTTTGGAATTTGACATGATGAGCAGGGATATAAGGCTTGCTTAGGAGGATTGTATGACTGTTGATAGAGCCGTACAACTACAGATAGTCATGGTGACAATTTTTAGTGTAACACATGTATTGACTCCCAATCACGACTCCACATACATCAAGGGGAATGATATCCATATCTACTTCATCAATAAAATCAACACTGATACAAAATCTATTTTTTCATTTTTTTGTTACCTTCAGCTCTGAATCCTTATTTACCCATCCCAATGGATATGGGTTTGGGTGATCATGAACTTATAGCCCCAAATTCTTGACTAACTCTACTGCAATGAGATTTTCCTATGATTCAAAGTCAAAAAAAGCATTAATCTCTGTCTTCTTGACTTGTATCTTTATATGGAAGAGTTTGGTCATTTCTTTCTCTTCTTGTTGCTGAAGGCTACTCAGATTCACCTCCTTCTGCACTGATGTACAGATGATCTTCTCATCCACGTCCAAGCTTCCTTCCAATTTGTTGCTCAAATCAATGGCCATGAGATTCCTCTTCTTGTTATCTTTCTTCTTGTTCTTTGGATTTAGCTTTGGATGCAGCTTCCAACACTTCTCCTCTGTATGGCCATCAATGTTGCATTGATTGCAGTGGTTTCTAAGATCTTTTCACTAGTGCGTTGCAGCTTCCGTATTTTTATCTTTTCCCCCTTTTTGCTTCTTCTTCCCCTCCTTAGAAGCTTCATGTTTCTCCTTCTGGTTTAGTCCACTTGATTGCATTATTTTCAAGCCTATGTTCTCTAGGTAATGTTCCTGTACACAAGCCTCATCCACCAATTTGGGCTTGAATAACATCACTTGCTCACACAGATGACAGTGTAGACCCCCCAAATACTTGAGGAGTACATATGGGTTCTTTGGAGAGATACCCATCATTATAGCCATATTTTTGAATTATGTGGTGTACTCTTGTACGCTTGGACCATATTTTTCTTGAAGTAATGCCACTAGATCTAGTGGTCCTCTACATACCCAATGGGATAAAATTGTGACTTATTGAGGGTTTTGAAATTTGCCCACTTATTCATTAGAGGTTCTCCCTCTAACCTCAGTGTTTCTGTGTGGCTTTCCCACCAAGTCAATGCATGTCCCTCTAATTTCAATCATGTGAATGAGATCTTTTACCCTTCCTCGATCTGATGGACACTAAAATAAAATTCCAGTTATTGCAACCAGTCATTTAGCTTTAGATCATTGATCTCACCATGGTATGGCTTGATATCGAGTTTTATTCCATTTTGAATAGGGATTGATTCATGGCACTCGAACTAGATTGATATTTTCTAGGTTATTTCTTCAGTTGGTTCTCCATGTCTTCTCGATCTACTGATCCCCCTTCTGATTTATCCTTTGGATTGAAACCCCCATATTCTTCAAATATACCTAGCTTATTGCTTAGGGCCACCATGAGGAGATTTACTCGTTGTCCAAGCCATGAAGACCTCCCCTCAACAGGATCACAAGGTTCATTTACAGATTCAATGCCCATAATTAGGGTTTTATTATTTTCGGCCCCGCCGATTTAGATTTGTCGCTAACCAATGTTTTCAATGTTGTGCCTATAGATGTTAGACAATATATTTGGACCCTAGAAGAAAAATAATTTGGTGAGAAAATGTATCACTCTGACTCAGAGATCTATGTAGGAAAAACTAATTGGGTACCTAACCTAGGAAAATGGAGGAAACAAAGGTTACACTGCTTGCACTTGATATTTCAACAGAGACAGATGGCTAATCTACTACATAAGGTGTTATGGGACAAACACGTGGACAACTATAAGCTCTTAATTGGCCAAGAGAAAATGAAAAGGATTATGAGGGACATCTGATATGATATGGATGAGATGGAAGTGTGCTTGAATAAAATAGAGTGCTACATCACTACATATTGAGATACAAATTCTATTTCATCGTGGAATGGAGAAAAGGTTATCAATGTTACACACATTAACATGGTCAGTCCAAATTGTTCTCCAGAACAACTAGTGATCATTCTAGACAAATGAATTTATCTGATCTTATACTATCTGGACTTGTGTTTGTGATGTTTTGTTTTTATTTGTCTATGTGTTATATTTTGTACCTTCTGTCTTTATTTCCATGGAGATCGTATGCACAGTAGTTATATAAATCTATCAGAAAGCGGTTTTTTAAGTTGGTCACTTATCCAAGATACCATTTTCACTCTAGTCTTGTAACTATTTGTCATTTTTTTGGACAAATTAGTAGTTTTTTTGGGTTTTTCGATGTTAACATGTTTACGTATGGTGGACTAGATCCATAAATTGTTTCAAAGAATATCAATTATAACCTTGACAAAATTTGAGGCAAAACTAAGAGACTTATTTTAGATCGTGATGAGGCTACACACATCACCTATTCAAGATACGAACCTAGGGGTACAATAGATCCACTTGCAGTAAATGATCCTACATCTATAATTATAGAGTTTGAAGAAAGAAAAGGAGACTAACATCTAGAATTATCTGAGATTTGCATGTTAGCTTGTTTGATCTGGCACTTCAACTTCTAATCAAAATCCCAAGGTGTCTCTTAACCTTCATCATGATCTCTTCAAATTCAATCACCGACTGCACCTAAGATTTAGGCTTACTAAGCTCTTTGTTCAAAGTTGTTTGAGTTTCTGCTAGCGAGGCATGAGGATTGTCTACACAATACTTAATGTACCAGGTTAGTGCACAATCCTGCAAGGTGGTAAGCAACTGCGCCTTCTCTATATTATCAATGGTGATTTGTTGCATTGTCCATACAGTGTTCACAACAAACCAGAACTGCTATAGATATTCACTTCCTTTTCCCTTGAAGATTGACATCTTCACTGTGTTCACCATGTTGAATGGTGGTGGTGGAGATGGAGGTGTGAGTGAAGGTGTATGTGGTGGAGGTGAAGGTGGAGGTGGAGTGGATGGATGATACATTCTATAAATACCCTGAGTTATTAGTTGAACAACACTTCACAGTGTACTATGCACCACCCTTTCATCGCCACTTGAAGGATGTCTAATCATTGGGTTATACTCTGGCTTTGATCATTCATGATTTCTAAAGAATCTTCCACTTCACGTAGCTCTTAACATCAAGGTAATGGAATTACCTTCTTTTCACATAGTATCATTTTAATCAAAGTATTGGATGACCTTAAATACTTACCTTGCAATCATCTTAAGAAACTGTGCTTTGCTTCACTATAGCTGACTGAGGTATCAACTACAAATTACGTAACAAATCCTCCCAAAATTAGATCAAGCCAATGATTGATAGCCTGCGTGATCTTGTTTCTAGAGGCTTCTAGTTGTCGCACCAATTCTAGGGTCCACACTATAGGACTATCTAGCTTCCACCTTCCTTGAATGTCTGTTAGCTTAGCTAACCACTCATATAGTTCAATTAGGAAAGTGGAGAAGAAGATTTCATGTACCTCTATATATAGATATCATTCAACCAATCCTCCTTCGGAAGGTGTTGATTCTTGTTTTCGTGAGCTGTGAACTCATGAATCTTCCAATCTAACCACTTTTCAATCTCTTTCTTAGTCAGATTCCAATGATGCGACATCACACATCTATTTAAGAAGATCCATGTCCTGACAATGGAACCATTTCTTGGCTTAGGGGGTCTTGAGATAAGTTCAGAGTTAGTTGCTCCAACTAACAAAACCCTACATTGTTGGCCCTTTCAGAAAAAACTTGTGTAGTATAGACTGCAGTCTCTCCCGAACTAGTATTGGGGGATGCATCCAAAGACTAATGTGATGTTTTCTAGTGTCTTAGAGCTACCTCCACCCAAATCGATAGAATTCAATTGCTTGGTAGTGTAACTAAGTTAACGTGACCTTCAGACCTTCACATAGGTCCATGATCAGTCTTTGCAGGCATTAAATAATCGATTTACCAACTTTCGCGTATCAATAAGAAATCCTAGGTCAGAGTTCACGTAGATCTACTTAATTTGTTAGAAAACATAAGAGAAATGGCCTGAAACTTCGTGCAAGTGGCTAGGCATTCATTTCATACATTATTAAGATAGATTCAAAACATTCGTGTAGAATTCAATCATTATTTCATAAAACATGTCATTCATCGGCAACATATAACATAGACAAATACAAATGGAAATACTCAGTAATTCTTCAAAAGATTGTCTTTATTGATCTTCAATTAACTGATTACTAACTCTTCTTACCCTGTGCACAAAGCTGTAGCGGTGTATGCACTTAGCTGCGAACTTTACCTAGGCCTCTTACGCACTCAACTGTAGGAGCCTTCCCTTCTCTACCTAAGTGCAGGAGGTAGAGCCCTCCTGCCCTAGATGTTGCCCAAGACAACAAAACTCTTCACATACTCGATTCTCTATCCAAAACTTACTTCTAAGACTCGCTAAGACTCAACTATTTATAACCTTTCCTAATACAATACCATGGCCCCTTGTCTCATGGGTGAGTCTTTAAAACTGACTAAAAAAGGGGACAACGCCCCTTTGAATCTATCTATTTGCATGCTCCGTGTCCATATTTTTCAGAGACTTTACATATTTTACAAAATTATTTACAAAAATGACTAATTTTAATTCAATTCTACCCCTAGCGACCCCATCCCAACATTCTTAGAGTCTTTACATTTTTCCTTCCTAAAAATAATTTCCTTCCTAATGTCTTTGATGAAAGTCTTCTCCTTGTGCCAACAAGAGTGATCTTCAAGCTTCCTTCTTCTTTTCCTTCACATTGAAACCATGTTGAGAAATCTAGAGGGGTAGCACTTAGGGTGATTTCTCTTTTCTTGATAATTTATTTTGAAGTTATGTTGGGTTCTTATTACTTTTATTATGTTCCTCTCATAAAAAAATTACCAAAACAGAAAAACAATGAAGATCAAAAATAGAAAATGAATAAAGGATATAGGCTCCAAGCCATGGAAAAACCCCTCCAAGGGGTAAACCTAGAAAATTCTTCTCTTCTTATAGAATCAAATCAAATGAGGAATCCAAGACCGAAAAAACAAGATGAAGATAATTAATAAGACCAAGTCATACCTTCTCCCAAGCTCTTCCAACTATATAAATCCAACATAGGTCCAAACCTTCAAAACAAATTTCGAATTTCGAATTTCGACCCCCAACTTCAAACTTTTGGCCCCCATCTGTTATAGATATTTTCGGATCATGCAACCCCAGGCATAAAATATCCATAAACTAAGGGCTCCTAAGTCCCTAAAAGTGTTGTTCCAACCCCTAAAGGAACAAGGTCAACTGATTACAGCTTCTCCCAGAAGTTCTCCATGAAAAACTACTCAGAACTGGTCAAAACAGGATCATTGCACTTACTCCATGGCCAGGGTGTGATGCATCTCACCTAAGTACACTCAATGGGTGCGTTGCATTTCAAAAATCCCTTCTATGGGGTGCGATGAGTGAGAAGAGACAAATGGCAGTGTCAATCTGCAAGGTGGAAAAGCATGGAATCTTCCAGAAGTTTCTCCTGTGACACTTGCCTCTCTGAATTCGACCAAGGATGAGTAAGAGATCATCAATCTCCAAGTGGAAGCAAGAACTATCAGAGGGAGGACACTAATCAAAACACAAGCTGACTCATCTCACTTACAGATATCTATATATGGATCCCTCATCCCAGAGATCCAGAGGCTGGAATTTTGCATCTTGTAAGGAATTGTTGTTAGTTTCTTGAGGCAACATCAGTGTGTGTTGGGTGATCTAAGCTTTGTATGAGGTGAAAGAGGGCTTTCTTGCCAAGAGGATGATGCTGGGTCAGAACAGCTGGTTGTAACTCTCTTGGCTTTTTCTTGATTATTAATAAAGCTATTCTAGTTTTCTTCCATACTCTTGTGTAATCTATGTTTTGTGCAACTGTATGGTCAATTTACATCTGACCCTAGATTGTTTATGATAATAGATCCATGTTCTTGTATAGTTTTATGCTGCTTTGGTCCTACAGGTACTCTGTGAAGCTGGGTATACGAGAAGGCAAGTAGCGAAAGACTATCAGAAGAGAGAGGAGCCGAACAAGGAGTCAAGCGCAAGACAGAGGTTGGTCTCCTTTATTCTTCTCTCATCTATCTTTCATAAAAGAAAACAAAAGTAGACTTTACTTTGTTTGTTTCTAAGGTAGCTGCCACACCTTAGTGGGATAGAGCAGTTCTGTATAGACACTTTTCCCTGTAACAAAATGGCGACTCCACTGGGGATCGAATAGATTGATTGTTTATCTACATTTGTTTACTTTATAAACTCACAGACGGAGCCTAAAGCCAAGCCAGCTAGCCTTCGAACTGCATTTGTTTTACGAATGCAAAGTAGATCAATGCTGCTTTAGTCAATCTCCGGATTTGTTTATGAATTAAACACTTGATCTACAAGCTCTCTAATTGCGCTTGTGGTGGCCTTAGTAACCTCATTAGATCCACCCCTATTGTTGAGTTACTGATTACCAATTGCTCAGCCAAAACCCCTGAACTGAACTGCAAACTGTGACCCAGAACCCATTCAAAGTCTCATCTCTGGTCCATCGCACCCTCTGGTCTGAGAAACTTACATTCAGTGCACTTCCCGAGTGTAGCATCTGCGCTGCATTTCAGTTTCCCTGTGTTGCAGGTGCGCTGATCAGACTAGACCTTGTTCCTTGCATCTTGGTTTCTGTGTTCATTCTTTTCAATTCTATTCATGAATTTTGCTACCTGTAATTAGTACACCTCTGTTTGAAATCCTCTTCCTTGTTGTTATTCCACCTCCAATGTGTAAAGAACTGTGAATGTTTTAAGTGTATTTTTAGTCATTTTCAGTTCTCTTTCGCAAAAAGTAACATAATCGAGCTGTCGTTCTTTGATCTGAAAGTGTCGTAGCTGTCGTTTTCAGCCATAGAAGGCAATCCTCTTGTTTGGTAGTCGATTATATGATTTACTATTGCATATGATTTGAATTTGTGATTTTTAAAGTGTCGAAAAGCAATATTTCATTTCAAAATCGCTAAGTGTCTCTCTTACCTTCACTTCGTTTTGGAAAGAAAATTGTTAAGTACTGTCGCTTTAAAAGTAATTCAAATTTGCACATAAACTTTCTTTTTATCATCTACATATTAAGAAAGTCGAAAACAAATACATGCATGTGCATTTTCATTTAGACTGTTTGATTGGTTTGATTTAGGACAGTGCATATAGTGTATGCTCTTTGCTCTTTGCTGAAAGAAAACTGACTATCTTTCCTTAGTAGCTAGGATTTTCATGGCATAAAGAAGATAAAACGATTGTTTATCATCTTAGATTTCATTTTAGGAATTGTGTATATACATCACGCGGTGAACCTAAAAGGAAAATTTCTTAAACAAGATCAACTCTAAAATAAATTGAATGAATCTAACAATGCTCTGGAACCTAACGCAACATCTAGAAGTCTAGGATAGAGACGTGTTCCGGCATCGTAAAACATGGTAATTGTCGCTTTCATTGTTGGTTGGGTGATTCCTCCACTTTGAGACGACAAGTGCCAATATGGACTTGTGCTCCCACGTACCGTCGAGTATATTTTGGGAGACCACAATAGGCTTTATCCTTTATCCGTAGGAAGCCGTGTCTGCTGCCCTATCGATCGCAATGCACTGAACACAGCATTCGGGAAGATTGACTACCGTACCGTAAAAAGTATTCTGCAGTTTTGCGATTGGTTTGGTAAACCCTCTACCTAGATTTCCAGAGCAGTCCCTTTCGTTCCTTTTCAGACTCTTTAACGGAAAAGGTCCATCTGAGCACTTGTCACTTCAGGCTCATTAAAAATCGAAGGAGACTAGAGTCATCTTTTGTTTTTTCTCGACTCTTTAAAAT
>Ga0181465_101054_pt2 | contig 11178 bp, 8 predicted proteins | sample InSIn3gowninarea_FD_119076 | JGI IMG/M metagenome (GOLD analysis project Ga0181465, IMG submission 119076) | Clean room microbial communities from NASA Spacecraft Assembly Facility at Jet Propulsion Laboratory, Pasadena, California, USA -... ... | reverse complement strand
GGTCATGCCAGAGTTGGACAATGGAAAACAGTAGTTGATCCCCCACTTGTGAAATTGTAATTGCAACGAGGATGTTGGGATAGGGTCCCTAGGGTTAGTTTTGGGGATAGTTTAAACCAATTTTGTGAAAGTTTTGTCAAGACTGTAAAGTGTCTATGAAATGCAGATGTGGAGCACGCATCTAGATAGGAGTCAAATGATTTTTTATCCCCTTGTTTGGGTAACTAATAGGTTGATTTTGAGACTCACCCATGGTCCATGGACCGTGCTATTGTATTCGAAAAATCTATATGTACTTGAGTCATAGCGAGTCTAGAGGTAGTAGTTGATAACTAGGGAATGGAGATTTTTGTTTTTGGCAAGTGCTAAGGCAAGAAAGCTATGTTCCCTGTACTTAGGTGGAAAGGGGAAGGCTCTTACAGGTGAGTTCACAGGGCAAAGAATTCTATAAATTAAATACCTTGCATATGAGTATTATTGTTAATTTTGTTTATGTTATGTTCTATCACTCAATAATATGTTTTATGAGGAATAATGTAAAATTTTTACGAGAATCTTCTGAATCTATCATATTTATGCATGACTTAAGTAATTATATGTTTTTGCAAAGATAAGGGTTAATTCTGTTATGATTTCTGACGAATTTGATAGATATTCACGAGGGCAGATCTACGGTTATTAATTAGTGCGTGAAAGTAGATAGACTACTTCTTTAGGGTCTATAAAGTTTGATCGTAGACCTTCACCAAGGTCTAAAGGTCGTTTCTCAGAGTTACAATAGTGGACCATAGAAGGATGTTGATTTGTGTGAAGGCGGATCTGAGCTATAAGAGCTTAAGCCCACTTATGACATTATCTCTGGATGCGAAAACCTAGTTATAGCATCCCCTAATACTGATTTAGGTAAGACTGCAGCCTACGCTATGCAGGTTGTTGTTGAAAGGGCCAGCAGTTAGGGTTTTGTTGGTTTGCGTGAACAACTCTGAACCTGGGTCAGGCCCCCTTAAGCCAACAGAGGACTATGAAATGGAGGCCTTCCATTGGTTGGGGTGAACTTGTTCACCCCATTCCAGTAGAGGAAATTTCTATTGACACAATTAAATTATTATATCACCTTTAGAATTGTGTTATATCATTTCTTGGCCTTTGGTTTCCTTTATCATTTTCTTTTGATTTAATTGACTTTAAAATACATAAAACAAGAATTTGTAAGCTTTGAAAGTTTGAGTACACAGCTAAAAGCATGAAGCAAAACACAACTACATCTATTAACTAAACAAAATTGGTTTAAACTATCCCCAAAACTAACCCTAGGGACCCTATCCCAACATCCTCGTTGCAATTACAATTTCACAAGTGGGGGATCAACTACTGTTTTCCATTGTCCAACTCTGGCATGACCATCCCAGCATGCTGCAGTTCCTTTGTGGTCATCACCATAAAGAAAACAATGACCTTCCTTTTCCAGTTCCTTAACACTCAGAGTCCTCAGTTCCAACCTCTAGCAGAGTGGTTGACTGCAACTTAAGATGCAGTTCTGATATCTACATTTGAAAATCAAAAGTAACCCTATTGATCTCATCCTTTAATGTGTGGACTGCAGAAGAAAATTTTCTAACTTTTCTTGTAACTGTGGCATCCTCCAGGATGTTCAACACTAGAATTGTCTTGTAGGACTGTTCTATGGTTGTTTCTAGGCTCTCACATCATGCTGGCAATTCCTCCTTTTCTTTGAGCGCCTGGGCTTTCTCCGTGAACATATGTTCATTATTCACCTCGAATGCACTTATGACTACAAGGGAGTGCTGCTCTCTAATCCTTAATTCATCTGAAACCCCCTGATGTAATTCATGGAGGGTTTGAAGCAGTAATGTGGCAAAGTTAACTCCCATGTCCTTCACTATACCTAGCACAATGCGGTCCTCCTCTAACTATGTGCATATTGATCCTTCAGGTAAAGGTATGACTCTGAGGTCCAGCATTGATCCAGGTGGATGTTGGTGGCTGCCCACCTATCCCATTTGGACCCCAACAATTGTCTCTTTCAGTTTTTCACTTTCCTTAATTATAGTGCAGTTTACTATTTTTAGCAGTTTTTTGGGTTCTAAACTTCCGGAGCTGTTTTGAGGCCCTAAACGACGTTTTTTGGGAAATCTACCGCCAGCAGTTTTTTCGATAAAAATTGTCTTTTTCGTCATAGTCCTCAGAGAGATCTTTCCAATGGGCTATCATGCGCGTCAAACAAAGATAATACGACCAATTCGTGACCCCGGGAAGTTGGCTGTCCAACTCACCCCAAAACGGGGCCCACAATTTGGCGTTTCATCGTCTAGGGTTAGGTTTTGGAATGTGAAGGGTTTTCCATTATTTCTCAATAATAAATAGGCCTTCGAGCCACATTGTAAACATAGTTTGGAACAGTTCAAAGGCATGTAGCCGACACATCTCTGCTCAGAGATAAGCTACGATCACCCTAGCTGGGTTATTTCTATCTGTAAACATATTTTAGTATTTTACAGTAATGAAATGAAGTATTATTTCCGCTGCACATCTATCTTTATGGTTATCGCATCTCTGTGTTTATGGTTATCTCTATAATTTTGTTACGTTCCTGTTTAAATCCAGATCAGTGGTATCAGAGCGGTCTGTTTTTTCTCTGTTTTTCTTTGCATGTCCCCAACGAGGTCGGGATATAAGGAGTTAGGGATTGAATTGGTCGAACCATTGCAAGACCAGCCTCGCAAATCTCAACGACCTCCCATGGCAGATGAGAAGAAAGACGAGGGGGCAGGAGATCCTATCAAAATCTTGCTCGAAGAAGCCCTCGAGCGGCAAAGGAACGTGATGATGGATAGCTTTGCGCAGATCCTTCAGCGGCTACCCAGAGGCGATGCATCAGCTTCCAACTGCTACTCTAGAAATGCCACACCGTTTAAGGTACAAGTTAATTTTGAAATCCCCATCTTCGAGGGTCAAATAGACGCAGATGCCATGGATAAATGGTTAAATCTGCTAGATGGGTATTTTTTTGTTCATGAATTTTCAAGTTGGGAAAAGATTGTTTTCGCTCTTCTCAAAATAGCCCCCCATGTCAAGGACTGGTGGGAAACCTACTGCGAGCAGAAGGATGAAAGTACAGGCTCACTATTTTTAGCCACACCCACTTGGAATGACTTTCGGGATGCCATCAAGGAGCAGTACTACCCTGTCAAAAGCTATGAGGACAAATACATCAAATGGACCACACTGCGGCAGGGACGAGACCAAGATGTGCTGGAGTTCACAAACATTTTTCATACCCTTTGCACACAATTGGGTATCAAAGATTCTGAGCTGCATCTAGTACTCAAACACTGCGGCTGCCTACACAGATACATCCAGGAAGAGATGGAGTTCTTGAACATCTCCTCACTTGGCACAGCATACCGATACGCTGTCAAAATCGAGCAAAAGTTCAAACAGAAGAAGCGAGATTTTGGATCTGCAAATCCGAAGCCTAAAGGACAAATCCAAGGCGGGGTGATCCATGACAACCCCTCGAAGTTGCTAGAAAAGAACAACACCACGAAGCCGAAGAAGGACACAGGAAAGTGGTGTGAGTTCCACAAGAGTCCCACTCATAACACAAGTGAGTGTCGGACCAAGTAGTCACTGGTGGCCAAGTTGAAGGCTTCCGAATCAAATGCATGTTCCGAATCTGAGCGAGAACTCGACAAGGGGGATGGTAAAGGGAAGCAAATCATTGATGCAGATCCTAGTGCCACTGTTGCCACTGGCAAGATCCAGAAGAATAAGGCCGAAGAGCCAGAGGAGGGGGAACGCCTTTTCCACTCACAGATGTGGGTGAAGGGTTTGCCGTTGCAATTCATTGTCGACAGTGGCAGCCAAAAGAACCTCGTTTCAACAGAGGTCGTGAAGCGGTTGGGCCTACCAACTACACCACACCCACAACCGTACAGTATTAGCTGGCTTCACGAAGGACGAGATCTCAAAGTTTGCTAGCAGTGCCGCCTTCCCTACAGCATCAAGCCCTTCACAGATGAGGTATTGTGTGATGTTACACCTCTGGATGTTTGTGATGTACTATTAGGCCAGCCGTACTTGTGGTGGCGACATGCTGTATATGAGTCAAGGCCTCGTGCTGTCATTATTTCTTTGGATAATTCATTATACAGGATACCAGAGGTAGCTCCATCTACCGCCACCTCTTTGATCACTGCTAAGAAATGCAGCAAGCTCATCTCACAGACTAGGAAATTTATTTTCTGTTTGGTTCACTCCCAAAGTAAGGGGAAGATCGTTGCTACATCCATGACCCCCGCAAAGGGTTCCTCCACACAGCAGCAGCAACATAGGGATACAGTCATGACAGAACATAGGAACAACTTCTCCTTACCCAGAGGGGTACCAAACAAGTTTCAGGTGGACAACAAAGTTTGGTTGCATCGACAGAAAGAACGCCTTACCAGAACCCATCAGAAGCTTAGGCCACTCCGACATGGTCCTTACACCAGTATCAAGGCTATGGGAAACAATGCTTTGAAGCACAGCATTCCTCCATTCCTTCGCTTGCACTGAGTGTTCAATGTGGACCGTCGCCGACCATGCTTCCCACCATTTCTAGACACATTAGAGATTGCAGAATAGCTCACCAGAGACCCAGCTCAGCAGAAGCTTCCTTATCTCAGGGATAAACTCAACGCAATGGGGACCATCGCTTCCTAAGGGGGGAGGAATGATCCAGGTGGATGTTGGTGGCTGCCCACCTATCCCGTTTGGACCCCCACAACTGTCTCCTTCAGTTTTTCACTTTCCTTAATTATAGCGTAGTTTACTATTTTTAGCAGTTTTTCGGGTCCTAAACTTTCGGAGACGTTTTGAGGCCCTAAACGACGTTTTTTGGGAAATCTACCGCGAGCGATTTTTTTGATAAAAAACATCTTTTCCGTCGCAGTCCTCAGAGAGATCTTTCCAACAAACTATCATGCGTGTCAAACGAAGATAATACGACCAATTCGCGACCCTGGGAAGTTGGCTGTCCAACTCACCCCAAAACGGGGCCCACAATTTGGCGTTTCATCTTCTAGGGTTAGGTTTTGGAATGTGAAGGGTTTTCCATTGTTTCTCAATAATAAATAGGCCTTCGAGCCTCATTGTAAACATATTTCGGAACAGTTCAGAGGCATGTAGCCGACACATCTCTGCTCAGAGATAAGCTACCATTGCCCTAGCTGGGTTATTTCTATTTGTAAACATATTTCAGTATTTTATAGTAATGAAATGAAGTATTATTTCCGCTACATATATGTCTTTATGGTTATCGCATCTCTGTGTTTATGGTTATCTCTGTAATTTTGTTGTGTTCCTGTTTAAATCCGGATCAAGCATCCATTCCAACTCTGCTACTATCCTTCTCCCTTTCTCTAGGCTCACTTGCACCTCGTTCGCTTGCCCAATGCTCACCTAAAGCCTTCTAGTATAGTTCTGTTGCTCATATAGGTCCTTCTGGAGACTCCCTCTCTACATATATTATTGCTCAAACTACTTCCACAACTCTGTTGTGGTATCTCTAACCTTGTCACCGATCTCATCGAGATCCCCTTCTGTAACGACCATCAGGTCGATGCACATCTATTTGTCAGATTTATGCTTCTTTCGGGGCCCAATAGTCTGCTCCTTTCTGCACTTCTTTATTATGAAGGAAGTTCTCTGCTCCTCTCCACCCCCTCCTTCCTACCCTGATAGTTCTTGCTCATATGTATGCTACAAAGCCGATTCTTCAACTTCTTCTCTATCCGTGCATTCTTTCTCAGCATTCTCTTTTGTAACGTGATCTTTCTCAATGTGTTCCTTCGTAGTGCGTTGTTTTTCTACAGCTTCCTTGTCAACAACTTCTTTCTTCTTTTACTCAGCCAAAGCCTGCGCTACCTTCTTTGCTGCCACTTTTCCCTTTTTCGAAGCGGTCGACTACACAGTAAAGCTCTCAGCACCCTTACTGGTACCTACCCCAAGCTTCATGGGTTCACACCACTCCGCTGGCCAACTACCCATGATATCTTACACATTGGTTGTAGATACTAAGTATTGCAGCTTTCTGTCCTTCTGCACCCTGATTGAGAAGTTATGGAAATCGGCCTTGAAGTCCACAAAGGCCATCAACTGCTTAAGAAAGGTTGGGGACAACCTTGGCTACAGACTGATAACTATCCTTAGATCCATCTCCATCAAATTCTAGAAAAAAATTTATTCCTTAATTGTCTCTGGATCCTTTGTTGCCCACATTGAAGCGAACTTCGCTGCCTCTCGTAAATCTTCCAAGTGTAGGGAAATTGATTGTCCTCCAGCAATCTCTAAGCTACTAAAATAATAGAAAACAAAATCCATGCATAGTGGAAGGGCTTGTTGTCCTCCTGATATTCACAGCAGTTCACAAGGAACTCCTTCCACAGATACCTCACCCAGTTGTATTGAACTCCCTTTGTGCATTAGGTAGCTAATGATATGACCCAGACTGGAACTTTGTCTGTAGAACATTTCCTCATTATCTTCCATGCAATAATATGGGTGGAAAACTGCACCACCTGGTCCTCAATGGAGCGGATAAAATATCAACACGACTTCTTAATGAGCTCATATTCTACCTTCATATTATATCCTAACTTTTTTTCTCCACTTTTCCCTCCAAACTCCTTGATAGGGTTTGCCCCTTTGTAAGGAAGTTTCATGATCTGATGAATTAACATATCTTTGATCAAGATGGGCTCTCCAAGCCATCAGCACCCATCATGTAGTAGCACGAGGAGCTAGTGCACAAACACTGTGTTGATTATTAATCTTTGAAAATATGGCACGTAGAGCATGTGCAGTAACTCATTTTGCTCAACACTTCTAACCCATTTCATGGATTCCAACTATGTAACTCCCATCTCTTCATAATAGGTCTTCTTCATGTACTTGCTAGTAGCAAAATGTGTGAATGTCTCTTGGTCTACGAGATCCCAATCCTCCATTTTCAGCACTGGAATGTGTGCTACGGTTGTGCCTTCAAATTCCACCTGTTTTGGCAATAGGGATGTTGACACTGTAAAATTCCTTGAATCTAGGTCTTGCCTAACTTTGGCTTTTCCTTTCTACGAAGGGATATAATCAAGGAGTCGTGTGATCAGCTCGATGTCCTCAACATCTAATTCCTCCACACCTTGGAATTATTCCTCCTCCAAATCGACCACTTTCTCAAGTTGTTTATCATTTTTCTCCTTGTCACACCTTTGGGTTCTTCCTCAGTGAATGTCTTACCAACATCGTCTTTTTTTGCTTCACTTTGGTAGCAGATTACTTTTGCCTAGGAAACCTTGACGTCATAGGCACAGTGGGCATGGCTTCCATAATTGATATTTCAGGGGCTCGGCGCATTAGAAACAACAACTTCAAAAGTCACAACCTCTACGAGATTTGTGGTAGACATTTGCATGAGAATGACCTTCTGGTTCCACTTGGGTAAGGTGGAAAATGTTAGGCTTGACATGAAATCCTCCTAGAATTTATGACTCATAAACTTCAAATAGCAAAGCGTCTAGACAATTCTCAAAATGAAAAGTGTTTTTTGGCAAACCAACATGTTCAATTTATAGGAGGATTTGAATTCGAATCCGACCGTTCCCCCCGATTTCTAATCATAAATTCATCTTTGGTAGCAGATCTCCAAATATTTTTGCCATAAATGGTGCCTACTTGCTCCTTCTAACTGAATTTTGGCCATCAAATCATGAAAAGTAACTCCAAGGGCTACTTTTGGACCCATCTGCATGGTACCATTCTCTATCGCGCAACCCATCCAGTGCAATTTCACCTCTCGCATTCCTGTCATCCATTGCACAGCCTCCCTACCACGGCTTTCACTTCATCAGGTAGTGTAGTTAGAGTCCCACAATCCCTTGCAACTTCCTGGATTAATAAGATTGTTGTGGTACCATATAGTCATTACGCAGGGATAGGATCCCTTGTGTATAGCTTCATCCTACCGCCATTCACCTTTCCAGCGAAAGGTTCCCCATTTAGCTTTGCAAGCTAAATTGCACCACCATTCATGATCTCCTTAGTAACATATGGCCCCAACCAGTGCATTTGAAACTTTACTATAAATTTTGTGAACTTGCTGTCATAACAACACTAAATCATCTACCTTAAACATGTGCAACTTAATGTAGCGATCATGCCATGCCTTCTTGCATTCCTTTTTCACTTGCTGGTGAAATCCTACAAGAAAGAAATCTTCTTCTAACTCCATGATCTGCGCGAAATGTTCCTCCAAGGTCTCATGATCTTCCATCTCTATCAATGCTGCAATATGTAAGCTTGGGACAATATACTCCATAGGAATTACTACTTCAATTCCATAGACTAATCAAAATGGCATTTCACCTATCAAATTATTGTAGGTCATCCTATATGCCCATAAAACAATAGGTATGCACATGTCCCAGTCATTCCTCTGTGTGTTGCAGACCTTCGCCAATGCATACTCCAAAATCTTGTTAAAATGTTCCACTGTTCCATTCACCTGTGGGTGATAGAGCATGCCCTTCAGATGATACACCTAGAATTCTTCAAGGATCATGTTGATCTTTTCATTCAAGAAATGTGTACCCCTATCACTCATCAATATCTTATGGCATCCAAGCCTTGTTAATACACATTCAAAAAAAAACTTCGCAGCGATGGTTGGTGTACAATCCTTCACTGGTTGCGCTTCCGCCCACCTGGTTAAATACTCAGTTGTAGTAATGATATACCATGTGCCCGACTTCTTTCTTGGTGGTTGTATTGGACCTATAAAGTCAATGGCCCATTTTTCCAATACCAGCAACGAGACCTAAGGATTTAAAGGAAAATCATCTGTTCATGAAGGCTTCCTCATCCATTGGCAAGCATTGCATGACTTGCAATATGCGTTAGAATCCTTGTGTAATGTCAGCCATCATAACCAAACACCCAAAATATTCTGTGCGATCGCTTTGCCTACATAGTGACCTCTTGCCACTCCTCCATGGGATTCATCTAGGATACTAGTGCATTCAAACTCTGAAACATACCTTCGCAGTATCTCATTGGTTCCCATCTTATACAAATGACCTGCAATCATGGAAAAAATCTGTTATGCGAACAATTAACTCATTCTACTGTTGAGTGGAATAACCTTCCAGAGTTGTTCTCATTGTTAAAAATTGAATGATATCGATAAAATGATCATCCGCAACACGTACTGCAAATAGATCTTCATCTGAGAGTCATTCCTCCAAACTACTTGGTTCTTCACTCGCTTCAATCCTTCATGGATGATCTCAACCTGCATTCAACCTTCTAGGCTTCACAATCACTTCAAAGTCATATTCCTAGAAAAATGGTAACCATCACAATATCTTCCCCCCAACGCAGAATTATTTACCAGATACTTCATCATAGAGTAATTTGTATACATTTTGAAGTGTCCACCCAACAAATAATTCCTAAACGTTTGTAGCACGTAGACCATTGCCATCACTTCCTACTCTTTCGTGGAGTAATTCTTCTCAGCTTTGGATAACTTTCTGCTCGCGAAAGCTATAGGATGATCAATCTCTCCCTCACCTTCTTGTGTTAATACTGCTCCTAGTGCAATACAAGAGACATCTACATGCACATGGAACTCCTTCTTCTAGTCTAGAAATACCAAAATAATAACTGCCACAATATTTTCCTTTAAGACATCCAAATTGTGCAGAAAGTCTTCATCCTAGCAAAAGATCGCATCTTTCTTTAATAATTTCTCCATCGATGCAGTTATTTGACCATATTCCTTGATAAACTTTCGGTAATATCTAGTGTGCCCAAAATGTCGTGCGTAGTTGTTTTACATTCCTAGAAGACTCCAAATTCACAATTACGGAAATTTTCGCATAATCCACCATCAAAAATTGATTACATACAACATGGCCTAGAAAAATTCTAAAGGGCACACAAAATATGCACTTCTTCAAGTTCAATGTGATTTGATACCTTCAACATGCATCCAGCATAAGGTGCAAACTCGTAACATGGCGCTTCACTAATCCAAACATAGTCAAATCATCAAAATACACCTCTAAGAATTTACGAATAAAATCTTTGAACATCGCGATCACAACCCAAGAAATGATTGCAGGCACATTCTTCAATCCGAATGACATAACTGTATATTGAAAGCAACCCCATTCAGTCTTGAAGGTTGTTTTTCTTTGGTCTTTTGGCACAATATTTAGTTTATGATATCTCAAAAATCCATCAGTGAACAAATACACCATCTGTCTGCCAACATTCTCTAACACTTTGTTAGTAAATGGTGTTGGAAACAGATCATGCATGCATGAATCATTCAGCTTTCTTAGATCTACACATGTACAAATCCCACCTTTATGTTTCTATTCTTGGACATCCATTGGGCTTGCCCAATTTGATTCCTCGACTCGCTCAATAATACCAGCATCCAACATCTTATCCAGTTCTTGGCGTAACTTCTCTTTATATTTGGGATTTACTGGATAAGGCCTCTGCTTAACAGGCTTCACATCCAGCTTCAATGTGATCTTCATAACACCTAAATCACTGATGATTCCTTTCAAATCCAAAAACTTTGTTGGGAATAAATCATGTTACTCATGCAACAACTTAGCTACCTTATCAACCACATCTTCATCCCTGTAGGCTCCGATCTTCACGAAATTAGGCTTTGCTTTAGATCTAATGTTTACTTGTTGAGGTTTCAAAGGTTCTAATACATCTAGGTTCACCACCTTCAGTCCTTTTACTTCACATTGTCCTTATGTTTCTTGAATGGTAATATTCCACGGATCATTTTCTTCTTCTTCAGTAGTCACATTGGAACATTCCAATGCATGGCAGAGCTTTGTATTCCAATCTAGTTAAGCCCATTCTACCGGTTCCTTCGGCGTTATGAATAAAGTTTCTTTTATCTCTTGTAGTGCCTCATCAATGCTCTCAAACCCATCCTCAAAGATTAAATTTAATAGAAAACTCTCCCTTAAGATGTCCCACTAAGATGTTCCATGGAGAAGTTTCGTCTCTAGATACCATTTCATTGGGATGGTATCTAAGGTCTCACAAAAAATGTGCACCCATTCTGGTTGTGGTTCTATTCCCCAG
>Ga0181465_100372_pt2 | contig 11204 bp, 13 predicted proteins | sample InSIn3gowninarea_FD_119076 | JGI IMG/M metagenome (GOLD analysis project Ga0181465, IMG submission 119076) | Clean room microbial communities from NASA Spacecraft Assembly Facility at Jet Propulsion Laboratory, Pasadena, California, USA -... ... | reverse complement strand
TATATATATTATTGTTCCATTGAATTGCTTATTATAGAATCATGTTCTATGTTCCGAACTTCACCTTTCAAGAATTTTGGGGTTATTTTTTTTTTATAGGAGTTTTATAATCAAACCTACCAATGAAACTTTACACAGATAGATGAGTCCATAGGGCATAAGGCTTGAACTTGTGCTCTGATACCATTTGTAATGAACCACCTTAGCCTACCTGATAATTTAGCTTCTAAGACCCATAAATTTAAATAGGGGGGTTCATTCACAGTCAAAGCTTTACGCCACCTTGCGGATGTTGTCTTCTAAAATTACCTCAACCATATTACTATTAGGCCATAGTACAAATTCCTCATTAATTGTTTTACTCCTTCTCTGATATGGAGCCTTAGATTCATTAACATCTCTGATGTATGTTGAGGTAATTTAATAACACAAATTAACACAAATATTCATTATCATTCCAGGTTTGTAAAACTTGGAGGCAAGTCCATAGTGTATGGATATCAAGTATAACCCAGCTTAGAAGATAGATTTTGAAGAACTGAAGAAGTACAAATTACAAATATAAGCATATATTAACAATTTTTAACTCACTTTTGCAATGTATGAAAGCTGAAGTGGCTCTTAAATTAAGATATGTTTGGGCATTTTTCATCACAATTCGTTCATGATTATGTTATCATTGGAAAACTGAAAGTACATAAAAAAACTGCTTGCATGTAACAAAGATGAATTCTAGTTTTGATCTATCAATTCAATAGAAGGGGAATTCAACTTGAACACTTTGTTGTCCCATTTTACTAAAATGATAGACAAACTAAAATTCAATAGTATAAGTCATGACATGTCAATTCATAAGCAAATCTGAAACAAAGAAACTCAACATATTCTAAAGTAATCAGTTCATGAAAATTAAGCTAATCTAACAATGAAGTGTACTTAGCTTGGAGTGGGTTCCCTCCACCCTTGACTTGCACACTTGAGGTTGTTATCAAATGCTAAAAAATTACTCGATCATCCACATAAATGAACAACAAAATGAAAGTAGAACAAATTCTTCAAATTAATCTCCAAAATCCAAATGTCTCAGCATAAAGTTATACAAAAATTACATATCATAAGCCTTCAAAGTCTTGGTTTAAATAGAAGTTTATGAAACAAACTGATCTAAAGCATCTCTAACAATCGTATCTATTTATATCCATCTATCTAAGTCGATTTTTTTTCCATCCATCCCAAGAAATATGGACAATCGCATGAAATCACAAAACTACCCTATTTCCTAGGGATTTTCTAGGTGACTAGTCATGTTTGACCAGCTTTGACTGGGCCTAATAAAGCTTGTTTTGATAGAACCAAGTGGAATTAGCTCAGTCCTAGTTTCCAATCTTTCCATTCATGAATCCCTCTCAAGCCCAAGTGTCCTAAAAGTATGTCATTCACATAGCTATTACAGGAATTTCTGATTCTGTCAAAATCTGCACTTGAAATCAAATTTTCATAAAAACTTTAGAAATTGAAAAATTAAAATTAAATACCTGAATATGCATGAAATACATCAAAATGGGAGGGATATAATGGAAAATAGATGGAAAATATAAGGATTAAGTAAGTTTCCTCAAGAAAAAATAGACCAAAACTGAGGGCCAACATCTCCCCCTTACTGATCTTCAAGCATGTCCTCATGCTTGCTGCTTCCTTTTGGATCTTATTACCCCTACTATGCATGCTGTTCTAGACCTTGATGCCCCTTGTTCTGCTGCCTCTAACAAATAGTACATCACTGTGTCATGTTCTTCTCTATACAAAGTAGCATTAACCTTCTATTTTTCATACTTTCTTCCACATGTTCTTTTCTTTAAGCCACTTGAATGCGTGCTTGCAAATTAGGTCACTCTTTCTCTTTAATTTTCCTATTTCTTCAGCTAATTTTTCATTTTCCTTAAACAAATTTGCATTATTATTTTTATTTTCCTTGTTTTCCTTTATCGAGTGCTTTTCAAGAATCTTATTTATATCTATTTGATCTATTAATTCTCTAAATTTTCTCAAGTGTAATTCCCTTTCAAGTTCCTATTTGTTTTTCACAAATGATGTTGCTGCCACATAATCAAAATAGGAATCTTTCTCTAGTCCTTCTTCCTCAATGATATCCTCTACCTGTTTCTCTGTTGAACATGTGTCCACAATTTTCACTACCTTGTCCTTCCTACTTGTTTCAATTGGGCTCTTCTTCCTAAACAACCTAGGAATGGATGTTTCCTTTTCAACCATGACTGTGTTGGTTTGCTTCTTAGATCTGGTTCTAGGATAAAATGGTGAACTGAAAATGCCCCTAGTTTCCTACTCTACTTTGTTTTGTTCCTCAATGACCTGCTCCTCATACTGGTTTTGGTTTAAAAACTCTCTCCAAACTAACCCATGAGTTTTTATTTGATACTCTACCAAAATTTTGATTAACCGTTGATGATAAGTCTCTGCTTCTTTTGGCCTGTTTTCATTTTTCACTGGTTCTATCATCTTTGAGAGGTTTCGAAAGAGGGAATATGGTAGGTTTATCTTGACCTCTCCTTTAATGTGTTGAAGAAGTCTAATATGATACAAATGTGCCACATTGTATCCCCTATCACAAGTGAGGAATTTTTGAATAATAAAAAATAGTTCTCCCCATGGTTCATTGAACCACTCCCTGGGTATACCTTTGGCTCTATCAAAGATTCCCTTTTTATTTTTCTCCATGAAGAAAGTTCATGCTTTCTCCTTCAAATGCAAACCCTTATGATAATTTTCTCCTATCATTGGAAGGTCCAATGTTTGTGAAATAAATTCCTGAGTCACTGGAATTATTACATTTCCTACTCTTGTTTGCTCGTGATTATAATTTCTCACAAATTCTCTTGTTATTCCCTCACTGTGGCCATTAAATCATTGTAAGAAGCATATGAACCCTACCTGATATAAGTTTCCTCTTGTTTACTTCTTCCATTTTTCTATTTGAAATCTCGGCTCTATCCTAGTTGTCATATTCTCTATAAACTAGTGGATATAGGCTTCTATTGTCATTAACTTCGTCTTTAATAACGACAAATAACAAGCATTTATTCATAAAAACCTTTTTTGGTTCAGCTTGTGGAAGGCTTACCTTTTCCCTTGATGCTTTTTAAAACAATTAAATTAGTCCCTTTTGGTGTTTATCTCTCTTTGCGGTAATATTGTCTCTGTTTCAACACTTTGCTATATTCATGCAATCAAACATCCTTCTTTATACACACATCTTTAAAAGAAATTCAACTCTATTTTGAAATAAAAATATATAAAGAAAACAAAAATCATGTTACAATTTTTGTTTTTCTTAATATAATGTACTACTATCAAACTTATACTAAGTTTTTTATTCACTGAGTTTCAATTGAGGCACTGTGTATAAATTGACATGAAACACTTCACTACTTATACAATCAACATGCAATGTGAATTTTCAATCAACTATTGTTTTAAAAAATTGGCTTTGTGCACTCAAGTATAAGCCCAATACTCTATTTTTATTGACCAATTCATTCATGCAATCAAACTAAAACTCGTTCCTCTGTCACACCATCTGATCATAAAAACACATGTTTATGTTATTGACAACACAAGTGTAGTTTTAGGCTCGGCGACTATGCATTTTCAGAGGCTACACATTTGAAAACTACATGAAAATTCCTCATTTTATTACTCAACATGCAATGAAAATTTAATGAGACACTCTATTTTAGAATTTCATGGAAGATCTACATCTTATCAACCGAGTTTTATTTTGTTTTTCTCCACCCTATAGTTAATAAGTCATTCATTAACTTGAAGCTATGTCATAGTTTATTTCTTGTACAATTAAGCCCACTGCCTGTGCATTTAAACTCATTGTATAAAAACTTCATTTTAATAGCAAACTTGGCAATTTCATGAAAGATACATGTCTATGGTTCAAGTGTCATAATCACCTTGATTCGTGGGCTAATTAGTTGTGTTTTAAATGCCCTTGTTTTTTGACCATGTCAGATTGTGTTACATTCTTTACACGTAGTTAACAGGGGATTTTAGGGGTACCCGTAACCCCACTTTATGGGGTCTAGGGCAGTGGCCCAGAAAATTTTAATTTTGGTCCCTATGTTATGTTGGGCGGACCCACCTATGGTTTTGTGCATGAGTTTTGCAGATGTTTTTTGACGTGATGGCTTTTCAGTCCATGGTATTAGACATGATGCTTTTTGGTCCATGGTATTGGATGCGATGGTTTTCGGTCCATGGTATTGGATGCTTCGGCATGTATAAATATGTATTATAGCATCAAAAGATACATAAAGAAAAATCAAGTTGGTAGTCCCGATTTTGGGATCGAGTGGGAAAATCTCTATGTATATGTGTTCTATGTGTTATGCTCTTGCATTGTTTATTTTTCTGTGTTTTAGAATTCGTATGTAGGTAATTTCTGTATGGGGTTAAAACCTACATTTGGGATTAGAGTTGTTTTCAGCTTCAAGGGGATGCCTTTGTTGCTAAGGGATTTCGCTCAAGCCTATGGTAGACCCTGTTCAGTGGGAGATCTGCGAGATCGATTCTGGCGGTGAAAGAAGATGGCGAGTAGTGGAAAGATAGAGATCAAGAAATTTAATGGTCAGAGCTTTTAATTGTGGAAACTAAAGATGCAGGATTTGTTCATGGATAAAGATCAGCGAATCACGGTAGATCCAGGTACTAAACCAACGAAAGTGATCGATGAAGAATGGAAGAAGTTCGATCACAAGGAAAAGAGCATGATACGATTGTGTGTCTCAGATTCAGTATTGCTGAATGTATCAGGGGAAGCTACAACAAAGGCTTTGTGGGACAAGTTAGGGACTTTGTAGCAATATAAGTCTCTGGTGAATAAACTGTTCCTATGGAAAAAGCTGCAAAACATGAGGATGAAAGATGGAGACTTGGTGACAGATCATCTGAATGCGTTTAATACTATGGTAATTCAGTTAACATCTATTGATATTGAAATTTCAGATGAAGATAAGTGCATTAGTTTGTTGTGTTCCCTACTAGATTCATGCGATAGTCTGGTTATTGCAATAGGTAGCAATGCAACTACCTAACATTTTGATGAAATAGTCTCATCCTTGCTGATAGAGGTGATGACAAGGAAAAATATGGAGAGCCAGAAAGGTGATGCCTTGTCTGTATGAGGACGGTCCGAGAACAGAAACAAAAATAATCCATCGAGTGGGAGATGTAAATCTAGAGGGAGATCTAAATCTTTAGGAAAACCTATAAAGGTGGTGTGCTGGAAATATGGAAAGGAATGGCACTTCAAAAGAGACTGTAAATGTAAAGCTCCTAATAAAGGAAATGGATCTGATGATGCTTCTTCTATAGAGGTGAAAACCACCTCAGATTAAGTTGGGGATGTGTACCTGACTTCTTCAAGTACACATGTAGATCATGAGGCATGGTTGATTGACTCAAGTGCATCCTTTCACTTCACTCCCCATTGAGAGTGTTTCTATGAGTATGAGAAATATGATGGTGGTGATGTCTTCTTGGGGGATGATAGGAAGGCTAGAATCATTGTTCACGGAAAATTAAACTTGAAATTGCAAGGTGGAAGGGTTAGAACACTTTCGGGTGTTCTACATATTCCTGCATTGGCGAGAAATCTAATTTCTATAAGCAAGCTGGATGATGCAGGTGTAAATATAGTGTTTCAAGAAGGATACCTGCAACATGGTTTGGGAGCACTAGTATTGATCCGAGGAGTTTGGACTGGAACTTTTTACAAGCTACAAGGTAGCACTATTTTTTATGGGTGCACTAGTTCTGTGGTTCCTGAAAGTGGAACAGAAAATCTAGTCCTCTGTGGAGAGAGGACCATGCTGTGGCATCAAAGGCTTGGACATATTGGAGAGAAGGGCCTTCGAATACTACATGGTAAAGGTATGTTAGAAGGTATGAGTAATAGCTTTATGTATTTTTTATTTCTATGAAAACTGTGTATATGGGAAGTAGAATGGTGAGTTTCCCCTCTGGAATTAAGAGTGTGAAATAGATATTAGAACTTGTGCACAGTGATGTGTTTGGATCTGTGAAGGTTCCATCACTGGGTAAGTCTATGTACTATGTATCATTTATAGATGACTTCTCAAGGAATACACAGATATATTTCCTTAAGAAGAAATCTGAAGTCTTTGACAGGTTTAAAGAATTCAAGGCTCTAGTGGAAAACGAAACAGAGAAGAAGATAAAGGTGTTGAAGACAGATAATGGTGGAGAGTTTTACAATAAGGAATTTTAAGAATTTTCTAAGAAGTGTGGTATAGCATGGTAGAGGGCTGCTCCATATACACCTAAGAAAAATGGAGTTGCAGGAAGAATGAATAAGATGTTGATGGAAAGGGAAAGAAGCATTCTTAATGGTGTCGGGTTAGGATAGGAATTTTGGGCAGAGGCGGTGGATACTGCATGTTACCTGGTCAACAAATCACCTTCATTAGCATTGGAGGGTAAGTCTGTATAAGAGGTACTGACTGGTAAGAAACCCTCTCTTTCACATTTAAGAGTATTTGGATGTCATGCATATGTACATGTTCCAAAGGAGAAACGAATCAAGTTGGATAGTAAATCTGAAAGTGCATCTTTATTGGGTATAAGGATGGTTTGAAGGGTTATAAGATTTGGAACCTAGTAATAAGGAAGGTCATGTACAACTGAGATGTGGTGTTCAAAAAGGTGAAAGATGTTATTAAACATGAAGTCCAACCAAAGGAACATAAGAAGATAGAGTTTGACCTAAAGGAGGAAGAATTAGACTCTACAGTAGAGGAGGAATCAGAAGATGAAGAGCCATAAAATCCAGGTGTGAAAAGATCAGTCCGAGAAAGAAGGCAGCCAGAAAGGTATAGTCCATATACTTTCTATTCAAATTTTGCTTTATCTATTACTGATGATGATCCCGAAACTGTGAAGGAAGTAGTGGATTCAGAGGATGGAAAGCTCTGGAAAGAGACCATGGTTGATGAAATGGCATCTTTACACAAAAATGAGGCTTGGGATCTAGTGGAATTGTCAGCTAGAAGGAAGCCCATTGGCACCAAATGGGTGTTCAAAAAGAATACAAATGTAGAAGCAAAAGTGGAGAAATAAAAAGCTCAGTTGGTAGCGAAAGGTTATTCCCAGGTGCCGGGAATTGATTTTGGTGATATTTTTTCTCTTGTTGCTAAGGTAACTTCTATTAGATTACTTTTATCTGTTGCTACTTCTTTTGATCTTGAGGTAGAATAGATGGATGTGAAGACAACATTTCTTCACAAGGATCTAGAAGAGGAGATCTACATGAAACAACATGAAGGCTTTGTGGTGAAGGGTAAGAAAGAACTGGTATGCAAGTTAAAGAAGTCTTTGTATGGGTTAAAACAGTCACCAAGGATGTGGTATCAGAAATTTGATACATTTATACGGGGACTTGGCTTCACTAGAAGAAAAGCATATCATTGTGTGAATTTTAAATTAATTGGTGACCGTGTTATTTATCTAGTCTTGTATGTGGATGATATGTTGCTGGTTGGAAATGACAAAGAAATTATCTAGGATTTGAAGACCCAATTGTCCTCCAAATTCAACATGAAATATCTTGGTGTTGCAAACTATATTTTGGGCATGGAAATTAAAAGATATCGGGAAAAGAGGAAGCTCTGGTTAAAATAGAGGAAGTATGTTGAGACAATATTGCAGAGGTTTAATATGCAGGATAGTAAATTGATGAAGGTTCCTATTCCTGCAGGTATAAAATTATCTGCTGAATAGTGTCCCAAGACACAAGAAGAGGAAGAGGATATGTCTCATGTTCCATATGCAAGTGCAGTCAGTAGCCTAATGTATGCAATGGACTGTATTAGACTAGACATTGCGCATGCAGTGGGAGTATTGAGTAGGTTTATGTAAAAACAAGGAAAGGAGCATTCGATAGTAGTGAAACGGGTTTTCAGGTATTTGCGTGGCAACTAGTGATTATGGTTTGCACTACCAAGGAAGACCAAGATTGCACAGAGTGTTGGATATTCATGCCTTTGTTGATGTAGACTGGGCTAGAGATCTGGATTAGAGAATATCTACAAGTGGGTATGTGTTTAACCTATTCGAAGGTGCAGTCAGTTGGATGAGTAAGAAACAATCTGTAGTGGCACTATCAACTATAGAGGCAGAATACATGGCAGCCACTCATGCAAGCAAGGAAGTAGTTCAGTTGCAGATATTATATTCAAGTATGGGGTTAGTACAGGAAGCTATAAGGATAGAATATGATATCCAAAGTGCAATTTTCTTGGCAAAGAAACCTACATAACATTCAAAGACAAAGCACATTGACACTTAGTATCATTTGGTGAGGGATATGATAGAAGACAAAAAGATGTTGTTGGTAAAGATGGATACTTTGAAGAATACTACAAATGCATTGAAAAAATCTGTGAGCTTTGAGAAGTTCTCTTGGTGTAGAGAAACAATGGGCATTTCAGGGCTGGAAAAATGACTAAGCTTTGTTGTGGCCTCCTATGGAAAGAAAACAACAAGTGGGAGATTGTTGGGTTGTGTTATATTCTTCGAATGACTACTTAACAGGGGGTTTGGGGGGTACCCGTAACCCCACTTTATGGGGTCCTGGGTAGCGCCCCAGAAAATTTTGATTTTGGACCCTATGTTAGGTTGGGCGGACCCATCTATGTTTTGTGCATGATTTTTGTACACGTTTTTTGGACGTGATGGCTTTTCGGTCCATCGTATTGGACACGATGGTTTTTGGTCCATGGTATTGGATGCGATGGTTTTCAATCCATGGTATTGGATGCTTTGGCATGTATAAATATGTATTATAACATTGAAAGGAACGTAATGAAAAATAAAGCTAGTAGTCCCAGTTTTGTGAACCAGTGGGAAAATCTCTATGTATATGTGTTTTATGTGTTATGCTCTCAGATTGTTTATTTTTTGTGTTTTAGAATTTATATGAAGGTAATTTCTGTACTGGATTAAAACCTACAGACTAGTGGCACAAACAAAAACTAAATATATGACAGAGAGTCCATTGAGAGATCTCGACGAAAAATCACAATATTTCCTCTAAACTATCCACTGTGTTAAGGAAATGAATCAAATTTTTTAGTTACCTTTGTTCTCCATGAGATTCTTGCTAACTGACTCCACTTCCTCAGTCAATCTACTTAGCTTACCTTTCTCGTTTCCTCAGTTCCTCAGTGATATATGTCTACCTCCATTCCTCAATTTGTGTTCTCTATCAAACCATTTTTACTTCATTTAACTATATGCCAATGGCATCTATCACCTTCCTAAGCCTCAAATGGCTATGATGGTAGAGAAAATTTATGGTTCTGAGGTCCATGGCTTAAAAAATGGTGGAACTATTCTCTGTTAAATGCAGGCTTATCTTCTGTTGTTTCAAAATGTTTTAACCATTTTGTTATTTGTTTGTTGTCCTCTTGACTGGAATGCCATGTATAAACCTTATTGGATAATACTCTCATGGCTGTCCCTTTGACCGGAATGTCATGCATATGCCATCAAATTTCATACTAAATCGAAATTATTTCGATAGAATGGGACCATTTATAATTATTTCAACCCTGCTGTTGACACGATATGGTTCATCATTTTTGCATATGCGTTCATTTTTTTATTATGATTTTAACTTACCCTATGTTTAATGTATCTGTAGCCGTTCTCCAATCTATTCGTGTCCATTATTTTCCATACCAACTCACCATACCTTGACTATTATATGTACATTACTTCATTGCCACATTGATTGCATGACTGTCATATGTGACTTCATCGGTTGTTCATTCATCATATTTTTCATTGGGTTTGCATTGTATTACCACCGGTCATGATATAATAACCTTACACCATCATATCATATTACCATCGGGCTTTTCCATGGTAACCTTACGCCATCATATCGTATTACCATTATGCTTGCCATGATAATCTTTTATCATCATATAATATTACCATTTGCCAATAGTATTAGTTTTTATGCACTATGATAAGTTTGATACATAAATAATTTCAATTTTGTATGTTTTGCAATATATTTCATAATGTGCATATCCCTTATGTTTGGCAACGTATCTCTTTAATTTTAAAATGGCCACTTTCGGTGATGTTCAAAACTTTTTCCCATAATACTAATGTTTTATTTTCTTCTGCAGGTTTCAACTTATTGCATCCCACTCAATCCATTTTGCTTTTAGGAAAAATACTTACGGTTATATACTTAGGGTTATGGAATGAATATGGCATGTAGAAATTAAATATAGGATGTACTTAGGATTAGGTATAGGATAAATGTAGAAAGTAAACGTAGTATGTACATAGGATAGTCAGTATAAAATAATGGGTATGTAATGAATATGCATTCAGGTTCTAACTTAATTTTAACAAGCTCTAAAAATTTCTTTAAAAAAATCAAATTTGCAAGAGAAAAAATTTGTACTCACAATATTTGTACTTCCTTGACAATATTGGATGATGTCTTCTGCTCCTTGATAATATCGGATGATGTCTTCTGATTAAATGTCTTACATAGAATGAAACATAGAATTTATTTCTGCCTTCTATTCGAGCATTCTTCATCGATTCTAATTCTTTGATTTCCAGTGTCATTCAAGTCCCTCTGCAATTGATTCATAATAATTCAAGTCCCAACTATCTTGTACATTTTTATACAATATGTACATGTTTTCGCTAACATTTCAGGTCCCTGTACAATTAATTCATAATAACTCAGGTCTCAATTGTCATGTAAATTTTTATGCAATATATACATGTTTTTGCTATCATTTTAGGTCCCTTTGCAATTTATTTCAAAAAAATTTCAGGTCCCAACTACCAAAAATACAAGTTCCATTGTCAATTCAGCTGCACAACTAAGTTTCTTTTTGCGACCTTCCCCCTTGCTGATGGGAAGACTTGTCCTCAAGTCATTTTTCTTTGGAGGTTTTACTGCAAAACAAAGTTGTTGTAGGAGTAGAAAAAGAAGTTTTGAATTCATATAGTCCAAAGTAGTTGTTTTTCCTCTATGAATCCTTGTTTGCTTAGTGTCAGTTGCCTCGTTTTCACTAGAAAACTTTTTATTTTTGTGTGTTTTTTTTTGTTTCTTCATTTTTTTG
>Ga0181465_101193_pt1 | contig 11213 bp, 9 predicted proteins | sample InSIn3gowninarea_FD_119076 | JGI IMG/M metagenome (GOLD analysis project Ga0181465, IMG submission 119076) | Clean room microbial communities from NASA Spacecraft Assembly Facility at Jet Propulsion Laboratory, Pasadena, California, USA -... ... | reverse complement strand
GGGGATAAAACCCTTGCAGGGAAGACGGTTAGCGACCGAATAAAACAAAAGCGCGGGTAAATAGTTATTTTGAGAAATAAGCGGTAATAGCCAGCTACTTATGCCGTAAAAAATCGTATATTTTTAAAAAATCACGCGCTGCCTGGTCTGTTATCAGTAAATGCTTCCGGGTTACCGTGCGCGAATATCCTTTAGCCATTAGCCCGATTAATTATTCTGAAAGATGAATGCAAAGATTTACAACTACAAAATTTCTAAATACATTACGGGCGCTGCTTATTTTCCGGCCATTGGCTTGTTGATTTTTGGCTTAGGTTGTTTTGTAAATTCTAATGCCGTTTACCTGGGCGTAGCGGCTTTAGTCGGGCTTTTTTTAATTTTAACCACGCACCACGGTTTAGAAGTAGATGTGCACAGCAAAATCTTTAAGCAGTACTTATGGATTTCAGGTTTTAAGCAATCTAAAAGCCAAACCTACGATTTAATCGAGTACGCTTTTATTCAATCCGGAAAAGTCCGGCAGAATTTAGATTCGGTAGCTGGTTTTAACAGCATTACCATTCCGGTGTACAACGGTTACCTCAAGTTTTCGGAAAACGCGAAAATCCACATCATCCAGGCCAAGGATAAAGAAACGGTGGTTAAAAGATTACAGGTTCTGGCAACCGATTTAAAACTGGAAATAGTGGATTTCACGGACGCCGACTGCGTTTCTATCTTTCCAAAATCTTCGGTTGAATTTCAGGATCCCGCGTTTAGCTTTTCCGCACCCGCAACTTTCCTTCCGGATCGTATTGCAAATAGCCATTCTCCAGCAGTTCGCGAATAAGTCGGGTTACTTCTGGGGCTTGCTTAGGTTCAAACTGGCCCGATAAAGTTTTGGGATGCATGGATTGCCGCGTGAGGTACTGAAGTATTTGCTCCCGTAACTCTTTTTCCTGGTTAGCCTGGCGTTCGGCTTTTTTGCGGACCAGGCAAAAATCGCAAACCCGGCAATATTCGTCCGTTATTTCGCCAAAGTATTCCAGTAACAGTTGGGTGCGGCACCGGCTCGTAGATTGCAGGTAAGCTACCACCGCATCGGCTTTCTGCAAGGCGGTTTTCCGGAACTGCGTTAATTTTTTTTGATCCAGGGGCAAATTGGCGGCATCGTACCGGGGCGTGGTAAACACAATTTGCGGAGCTTCGCGTTGCGGCTCGTAATCTACGATGTTTCTGCGGTGCAAGTACTCTAAAGATTTCCGTACGGCTGCTTCCGGAGTGCGTAAGTAATCGGCGAGTTGGCGCTCGCTAATTTTAACAAAGCTGGCGTACAAGTTGCCCCCATACAAGCGCAATAAAGCTTTTATTACAGGATCCATCTCGGGGTGCGCCACCTGAAATTTGTAAATTTCTTCGTGGTTCACGGCAAAGTACACTTTAGATGGTGCGTAATAAGCCTCATTTAATTGCAGCAAACCTTCGGTTTCAAGTTTCCGGATGGCGTGGTGCACTTCTAAAGCCTTTAATTTGTAAGTGCGGGTAAAATCATCTATTTGAAAATTATAAGAAATTAATTCGCCGCTGCCCACCGCAATTTGGTAGTAATTGGCTAAAGCCTGGTACACCCGTTTTAAAGTGTCAATCGGCGGATGCGCCTCGGCTACTTTGGTTTTTAGATCGGCGGCATCGGCCGGACCGAGCAATACCGTGGCGTAAGAATACCGGCCATCGCGCCCGGCGCGGCCCGCTTCCTGGTAATAAGCCTCCAGGGTTTCGGGTAAGTCCAGGTGCACCACTAAACGTACGTCCGGTTTGTCGATGCCCATCCCGAAGGCATTGGTAGCTACCATTACCCGGGTTTGATTTTCGATCCAGCTTTGCTGGGCTTTGGTCCGGTCGGCGTAAGATAAACCCGCGTGGTAAGTACCCGCGCTTACCCCGCGCGCCTGCAGCCATTTTGTGGTCTCTACCGTTTGCCGGCGGCTGCGGACGTACACAATGGCGCTACCGGCCACATTTTTTAAAATTCCGAGTAACCGGCCGGTTTTGTCTTCGGTGGTTAAACAAGAATACGATAAGTTGGCCCGGGCAAAACTTTGCTGAAAAACCCGACTTTTTTTAAAAACTAATTTTTCCTGAATGTCTTGTTTAACCGGTTCGGTGGCGGTAGCCGTTAGGGCCAGGGTGGGTACCTCGGGCAGTAACTCCCGCAAGGCCGCGATCTGCAAATAAGCCGGTCGGAAATCGTAGCCCCAAGCTGAAATGCAATGCGCTTCGTCGATTGCCAGCAAAGCCACGCGCATGCGTTTTACTCTTTCCCGAAAAACCTCGGTTTGTAGCCGCTCCGGCGACAAATACAAAAACTTTACTTTCCCGAAAACGCAATTATCCAGAATAATATCAATTTCGTGTTTGCTAAGCCCGGAGTGAATCGCGACTGCCGGAATATTCCTTTTTTGCAATTGCTCTACCTGGTCTTTCATCAGCGCAATAAGCGGCGAAATAACCAAACAAACCCCTTCCCGGGTTAAGGCAGGCACCTGAAAACAAATCGACTTTCCACCTCCCGTGGGTAGTAAAACCAAAGTATCCTGGCCCGCTAAAACCGATTGAATAATAGCTTCCTGTAAAGGCCGGAAAGCCGGGTATTGCCAATATTTCTGTAAAATCTGATGAATGGTCGGCTCCAAGGACGGGTAAGTTTGGAAGCCAAAATTAAGCATTTAATTTTTCATCTCGGCGCCCAAATGTTTTAAATACTATATCCTGAATTTAAGAAAGTTTACTAGCAAGATGTAAAATCTTATTAGATATTCGCCGCCGCATTTTCCTGCTACTATCTACATCTTAACATTTATTTTGAATATAGAACTTTGTTTTTTTCGAATGATTTTACCCTTGTAAAAGGTTGTGTCCGTAAGATACTAGACTAAAATTTTAAATTTTGATAAAGAGTATTGACTAAAAGCAAAAGGTTTTAACAAACGCCAACATATTACTCTTAACGTTATAACCTGATGCGGCGTTTGTCTTCCTGGCTTCTTAAGTTTGTTTAAAAACTGTTTTAGAATTTTGATAATAAAATCTATTTTACTTATCAACAATGATGTATAAGTACTGTTAAATATAGTAAATTAATAATTAGTGTTATAAAGACTTATGGATTGAATATCCAGCCACTTTGCCGTAAACAAAGGATCGATCTTTATCAAGCAGGTATTGGCTAAGTGTTTTGTCTTTTCTGATAATGGATTGTAATGTTATCGGAATTTCTCTGGGAATTATTAAATTACGAAAGCAACATCTAGCTCCGTTAAATGCAACTCGGGCGATTTCTTCAAATAAAAGATTACTATCTTCCTGACTTTTTAATTCGCATATATTAGACAAGCTAAAACAATGAACTGAATTAGCCGGCATGGATTGTAGCCATAATTTTACATCGGTGGAAATTATTTGAATTTTAGCTACATTTTCTTGAAGTATAATAAAGTTTTCTTCCTTTAAATAAGCAGGCACCTGGATAAGATTTCTATAATTTCCAAGTAAATATATTGCTAGAAAATAGTTGTTTTGAACCGGTACATCCCTAATGGCGTGTCGGGCTCTTTTATAAAAGCTTTCGGCAAAGGAACTGCTGCCATCATCAAAATAAAAGTAATTGGCACTCAGCCCTTTTTTGGCCAGCATGCTTTTGTTAAATAATAATCGAAAAATTAATCTAAATTGCCAGGTGTCAAACTTTTGATCATAATAATTCTGCTGTTGTTCTAAATCATGAGCTGCAAAAACTAGATTAACTTTCCTGCTTCCTTGAAGCAATCTTATAACTTTCGATGCGATTCGGACGAACTTCTCAAATCGCCCTGCCATTAATATTCCTTTATTGATTATTTTTTGATTTATTTTCCAAAATTGAGCCGCCTCCTTTGTTAAATAAGGTTCTATTCGGGCGTATAACGTGGGCTTTGGAAGAATATCAGTTAAACCCATTAAGCAAATAAATTCAGGATAAGTAAGATGCTGAATAGATTTAATTTTTAATTCCATTAAATAAGATTGAGCCGGGTTGATATCCACAGCGTAAATGATTGCTGGGTTTTCTAACAACAACTCTAAAGTATTGCATCCTCCCGATGTAATAGTCATTACACTTTCTCCCGGTTTAATTTGCAAGGCTGCTTTGTCGGATGCAGGGTCTTCCCAATTCATCGTAAATATTAACTTACTTAACTCAACCTGATTTTTAGGAGTATTCATCGTAGTTATATTTTTGTACAGACCATAATCCTTGATGATTGTAAAAGGGGGCAGGAATAATTCCGTGATTTTGAGCCCAACAAAATATATCCGTCATTTTTTGAAGCGTAATCGCGCCTCTGCCCTGGGAGTAAGCATAATACTTGTGTTCAAAAGCCAAAACCATGGCTTCCAGAATACAACCATGCACAATTTTAGCAGAAGGAAAATGATAGAACAGGGCTTTATAATCTGGTTTAAACTGAATACCACCACGTACATACCCCATCCCGCCATGAAATAGATGCACCTTGGTAGTATCCAGGCAAAGGGAGTCTAAATTTTTAGGATATCCGGCATCTACCACCAGTGTTCCTGGTCTTAGATTTAAAAGTTGAATGTGTGAAGAACTAGCTGCAGCAATCACAATATCAGCGGCCGAAACATTATCAGCGAGATCATCCGTTAAAACACAAGTTGCTTGGGATACTTCTTTGGCCAGCGTGGTTAGTTTCCGCTTATTCCGGGCAACTAAAATTAACTTAGCTGCTTTTCCAGAAAAGTATTTAACACAAGCCGTTCCAATATCTCCGGTAGCACCAATAATTAATACGGTACTTTGAGTGATATCTTTTTTTAAAATTTCGCAGGCATTCATTACGCTATTTGTTATAAAAGCAGCCGTAAGGGTGTTCCCGGTGGTAAAAATTGTTTTTAGTTCGGATGGGAGCAAGTCTATTTGGCCTTCTAATAAAATGGAGGTAAAGCCACCTAGGGTAGCAACAGGAGCTCTTAATTTATCGGCGCAAATAGCTGCTTCCCGAATTTTTTTAATGTTATTATGCAGGTGTTCCGCATCTAAATGGTCCGGACTAATAAATGTTTCAATGTAACTACCGGTAATCTGTTGGTTAGCCTGAGTCGAAGTAAGACATACTTTGAATAAACTTCGGGCAGGAAAAAAGGGGAATAAATACCGGATGTCTTCTTCCGACATGGAATGGGTTGCACTTTTTCTGATGTAATTAATAAGAGAATAAACATTCGCCCAATTATCCTGGTGACCTAGTACCGCAAAATCATTTTTATTAGAAACTAAGTCTTTTGGTTGCATTTAGCGAGATTAAAACTTCTTATTTAGCAACTGTTGGCGATGGTTCATGCGTGAGGACTGGTCCGCGCCACAACTTGAAGTAAGTATACCAGAAGGATCTATCATCTTCTGTTGCCTGAACAATTTTGGGGAGGTGAATCCAAGGCAATTTAGGATATTGATGATGCGCTAAATGCACATTAAAATTTAAATAAAGCCACCGTAAGAGCAGCGGCATTTTTAAATTATTGGCCCCCTGAATTATATCGCGGGGAGAAAAAGCATGATTCACATAATTCTGAGATGACCAGACAAAAGCATGTGTTAAATAAGCCATTATTAGAAAAGAAAAGGTCAAATCTAGGAGGTAGTATATACTGAATTGAAAAGCAAAAACGCCGTAAGATTCTAACCGGATCTTGCTTAGCAGCCTTTCTTTATTTGCCCCTTCAATAATGCCCTTTATTTCTTTATTCCAGCTGAACAAAGTTGAAAATATTAATTTTGGCAGTAAAGCAAATAACATTACTGATACTACTATCATTATCCACTCCATCCCTATCCGAACTATATAAAAATAGCCCTGCCGAAGCCACCTGTTCTGATGCTCGTAATACAAATCCCACATTTCATAATCGGTACGGTTATGTTTATGATGATTTAGATGGCACTTTCGAATAAAGGTAAAAGGGGCTATAAACAATAAAGACAAAATTAATCCCAATACATAGTTTGTATTCTGGTCAGGATGCCCTATTTCATGTTCCGCTTCATGAATCAGAGAATATATTGGTATCATTAAAATAGAAAATAAAAAAGCTAACCCCCCTTGTATATAAACATTTCCCGAATGGGAACCAAGGTATAAGATTAACCCACAGCCAACAAAGCAACTCCCGGCAATGAATAGATTAAGCCGGAACGGAATAGGATAATCCCCTTCTATTTTCATGCGATTACTAAGTTTGATATTTTATTAAGTTAGTGCCTACGGCATTGCTGGTTTAATTAAATCGGCAGATTGATTATCCAGACTGTTGTTTCTTCGGTGGGTAATCCAATGGTATCTATAGCCTGCGCGTATTTCCTAAGGGCATTTCCTCTTAGCAACCGGGTTGTTAATCCAATTTCATCTAAATCTTCTTTCATGCAATTGCCATTACACACGCCGCAGTGGCCTTTACTATCAACAGTTGCCGTCCATTCCGCTAAAATGGTCATTACCTCTTCGTGTATAATTTTAAATTTTGCTACGAAGGCCGGTTTATCTATCATCATTTCCTGTTGCAGAATCTCCGTGGCATGGTTCAAGTGTTCTTCTTCCTGGGCGGAAGTTTGAATTAATAACTCACCTATTTCCCCTCCAATTGCCTCGCCAGTATCTTTATACATCGACACAGCGAAAGATTCCAGCATCACTTCCTGAATTATTAAACAGGCAACAAAATCGCGCTGCTTGGCATATTTCTCAAATTTATCCCGTATTGTTTTCCAGTAAACGCCTTCAATATTGGTTATTAGGGGTAAATCAAACTTCCCAGCTATTTCCTGAAATCCTAAAGCATGTTGCCTTTCACTTTCGGCGTGTTCTACAGCCTCCATTTTCTCGTGCAGGTCGTCCATAATGCCCGCGAGCGAAGCAAAGTTGGACATACCTACTAATTCGCCACTTAAAGCCTGGGATAATATATCCGCAATTACTTTTCTGCTTCGGGCAGTATCTACTGTAACGGTTAGTTTAGCTTCCATAATAGGCATAATAAAGTTTAAACAAGTGAATAATCTTCAAAGGGAATTCCGGTGGCTATATCATCTAGCAAGCCATTATTATTTTTCAGGCTGGTAATGTAGCCAACCGATTGAAATTTAAATTTGCGAAAGGACTGAAAGCACTTTACTAAGGGATCTTTTTCGTGCAAACCGATACTCACAAAATGGTACTGTTTAAAAAAAGCATGCTGTCTTGCTTGGTTAATTAGGGCCATTAAGGCTGTTTGCTGACCGGTTTGATAATAAAAATTGTTGATATATAAAGTTTTAACTGGCTCACCTACTGTTGGCAGGCGATACAAAGGCAAGTACTTACGCAATGCGTTAGACACATAAACCATAGCTTTTAATGGCAGTTGAAGGCCAACTACCACATTTTGCTTTAAAGGCAAGGTATCTAGTAAAGTAAGAGCAGCAACTACTTCTTTTTGCCTGTAAGCCACCAAAGCTGTTAACTTTTTGACTTCGGGATGAATGATTTTACCTAACTGATATTGCTGATAAAAGCAGTTGAATTGTTTAATCAATGCAGAATCAGCTATTTGTTCTCTAATTATAAAATTAAAATCCGTAATTGGTTTTTTAGAAGGCAGCAATTGAAATATAATAAACTTTCCTAAAGAATTAAATTTCGGGATACTGGCCCGGCCATTAAAAATTGGAACCACTTTGTTATTTCCTAATACTACGGTACAAAAAAGCAGGTCCGCACCTTGTGCCTGCAAATACTGATACATAGTGGAAATAAGTTTAAAAGCATACACGCCGGTTCGGTAAGCATTATCAACTTTCAAATCGCTCAGGTAATAAAGCGTTTTTTCCAGGCCATTCACAAAAACTTGACTTTTTGAGGCCGAAAAGCTGCCAATAACCTGTTGTTCTTTTTCAAGAATGTAAGTAATACTTTCTCCTCTGGCTTGTAATAATTTAAAAAAATCTGGTTTTCTGTCGATCCGTAAGGAGATAATACCCTGCATGGGATTGCTGCTGGTTAAACACAATAACTGGCTATTATCGGTAGGAGTAGCAACCCGTATCATAATAGAAGTAGTAAATCTAATTAGGTCTAAAATTTAAAAAAATTAACAAAGCTTTTCCTCTAGCTGAACTAAAACACAGATCAACTGATCGGCCAAGGAGTTTTGTTCCAACGGTTCGTTGCACCTAGTATCCTATTCACCTGAAAAAGTACGGCAGTAAAAAGCTTAATACTTAGGTTATTTCAAATTAATTAATGAAATAACACGTTTAGTTTCCTTGTAAAATACGCGTCATTAAAGCGGATCTTTCAGCTAATGGTACATCAGAAAAATTATAATGAGTAAACCTGTTCGATGCTGCACCTATTACCGTTCCACTCACCATGCCTAATACAGCTCCTGCAACAGCACCAACAGCAGCCGAAACACCCGGTCCTAAATCGATGATAAAATAGCCTTTGGGTTTAGGTTCCTGGTAAGTTATCAATCCAGTTAATGCCCCAAATCCAACCCCAGCCAACGATCCTAAACCCAAACCTCTGCTTACCGGCCTTTTTTTTTAGCAATTTGTAATTCCTTAATAATTTCTACGGATATTCTCTGTGGTTCTTTTTTCTTGGTGATGTATAAATAATTTCCTTTTAGGCTATCAAGGGAATGAGTTACAATTATCTTTCTCGTACCTAAAACAATCTTATATTTTCTGGCTTTAAGAAGAGAATAAACAGTGCCAGTCTCCGTTAGATGAGAATTTTGAGCCAAAACAACTATTGGAACCCAAACCGGGAGCATTAACAAGAAAACGATTTTTGGTAGCATAGCCGGTTTTATTATTTTGGTTTTTATCATTTAGGTTCCATTTATCTTTTTACTACTCGAGCTATCCTTCTGGAATTATCTGCTCCGGTTAAGGTCAGCAAATAAATACCGGTTTTTAGCCCTGTAGCAGATAAATCAAGAAGTAGCGTAGAACTTTCAACTTTTAAATGTGACTTGAAATACGTACTACCCATCGCATCCTGTAACGTAACGGTAAGCTGGCCTTGCTGCTCGGGTAAGAGGCTAATGGAAAGTTGGTCGGTGAAAGGGTTGGGAAAAGCTTTAAACGTAAGATTCGGAGCTTCTTCACCAGGCATTTTACTTACTTTACGTTGCGCTATCACCGTAGCATGATTTAGGGGCTGTACCGCGGTAAAGTTAATTTTGGTGTTAGTGCCCCCGTCGGCATCTAGTGTGAGCAAGCCATCCGTAACTGCAACGTTTACCGCAGCTTCTTTGAACCGGGTGCTACTTCCAGCGATGCCTTGGGGAGTAAAGCGAGTAATGGCCGCAACTCCTTCCACGTTGATCGAATGTTTTTCTTGGTTGCTACTGGTATACACCGCGCCATCTCCTACCGACACCGTTACTTGGTATATACCGTTTTCAACTTCTAATTCCCAGTAGCTTTCCACAGGAGTACCTTGGAAATCTTTCACATCATCTCCTTGCATGTGCACCAAGGTGGCCAGAGCTACATCCGTAGAAGCAAGCCGGCGGCGCCCATTACCCGGCACGGACAAGTCTATCGCACTACCATTACTTTTGGCTTTCCAGCCGTAGGTGTACTGTTTACCTTTCGCGCTTTTTTCACCAAAAGGCAAACCGTAATCTTTGGCATAGCCAGCGGGCGTTGGGGTATTTTTATCTTGAAAATTAACCCGAAAAGGAGCGGGTAACGTAACCTCCGGCGTTGTTTTTACGATCCAGAAGTCTGAGGAGCCCCGGCTGTCTTGTAACTTGTCGCCGCTGATACCTGATTCAGAAAAGCCGGCGAGTACATAACTGCCATCGCTTGTTTGGATAGCAGAATAAAGAACGTCATCTTTATCTCCGCCAAAACGTTTATCCCAGCGTTTATGGCCATCCTGATCGATTTTTACAATATAATAATCAAAAGCTCTTCTATTATTTTCGGTCTTGTCACCGCTGATTCCTGAATCAGACACGCCGGCTAATAAATAACCTCCATCATTTGTTTGAATAGCAGATAAAAGCCCATCCGTTTTTGATCCACCAAAGCGTTTGTCCCAAAGTTTTTTCCCATTCTGATCAGTCTTTATAATCCAATAATCTATATCCCCCCAACTATCCTGGGTTTTATCTCCACTAATACCTGAGTCCGAATAGCCAGCCAGCAAATATCCATCATCTTCGGTTAACAATATTTTAAAAAGTAGATCAAAGCTATTTCCTCCATAGCGTTTATCCCAAAGTTTTGTACCATTCTGATCTACTTTTAACATCCAGTAATCCGAATATTCTCCCCTACTATTTTCGGTCTTATCGCCACTAATACCCGAATCCGAATACCCCGCGAGTATATAGCCACCATCTTTACTTGGGAGCACCGATCTAAGATTATCATTGTCATTCCCGCCATAGCGTTTATCCCAGAGCTTTTTACCATTCTCATCCGTTTTAATTATCCAATAATCGAAATACTCTCCTCTATTATTCTCCGTCTTATCACCACTAATACCTGACTCCGAAGAACCCGCTAGTAAATACCCGCCATCCTCTGTTTGGATGACACTGGAAAGTTCCTCTTGCCCTGCCCCGCCAAAGCGTTTATCCCATTGTTTATGACCAACACTATCAATTTTTATGATCCAATAATCCTCCTGCCCCCTACTATCCTGCGTTTTATCGCCTCCTTTATTTGACTCAGAAGAACCAGCGAGCAAATAGCCGCCATCGCTCGTTGGAATCATACTGGAAAGTAAATCATCTCCCAACCCACCAAAACTTCTATCCCACAATTTATTACCAGTACTGTTTATATTAACTATCCAAAAATCAAAGTAGGTTTCTTTTTCATCTTTGTTATCTTGGGTTTTATCGCCACTAATGCTGGAAAGTGAAGAGCCCGCAAGCAAATAACCCCCATTACCCGTTGGTACCATTTCTGAGATCCCGTCTATATTATTTCCCCCAAAACGTTGCGTCCATAAAGCACTCAACGAAGGGGATTTTATCGTGCCATCGACACAACTAATATCCGCTGTCCAGCCAGCAGCAATACCGTTGGTGTTAGTCACCAGGCGGAAAGTAAGTGCTCCTTCCGGATTGCTGGCAATAATTGTATTATGCGTAAGCGTATTTGAGCT
>Ga0181465_101192_pt1 | contig 11214 bp, 7 predicted proteins | sample InSIn3gowninarea_FD_119076 | JGI IMG/M metagenome (GOLD analysis project Ga0181465, IMG submission 119076) | Clean room microbial communities from NASA Spacecraft Assembly Facility at Jet Propulsion Laboratory, Pasadena, California, USA -... ... | reverse complement strand
CGCCTGGTGTGGGTAGTGGAGTGTGTTCGCCCGAAATGGTGGTATGGCTGGGTGAGAGATCAAATGTACTGCATGTACCGCAACGCTTGTGCTGGCCGAGCCCATGAGCAGTGCTTATGCTTCGCATTTTGTGAAGTTCGGAAATGTTAGTTCTTGTCTTTCTAACGGTCATGTTGACGATGCCGGTCCCTCGCTCGGCTTCAAGATCATCCGATCGAAGAGTGTTGATACTTGCTTTGTGACCTGGTTGAGCTAAGGGAATACCACTCTTGCTTCGTCCCCAGGTGACGCCGCTTTGTATTTTAGAGAGGTTGCGGAGCATCTCGAGATCGGAATTGATGATCCACATGTCTTGTTTGCCGTTATGGCCTGTATATTGTAAACTGCGTTGGCGTACGTAGCCAACAAGATCCTCAATGCAGAGGCCAAGGATGATAAGTACGAGACAAATCGCCATAGTGAAACAAAGAGCGAAGAAATTGAAGCTGCGATAGGAGTTTGAGTGGATCATTTGGTTCTGGCATAGCCAATGAGCTGCATTGGCGGTCATTGCCTGATTGGCCGATACGGTGGTGGACGTGGACGCTGCCTTAGTCACATTGACGTAATCTGTAGATGCAGCGAATTGACCAGTAGATAGATCAACAGCACTTTGTTGGATGTATGCCAGCAGTAGAGTAAGCCAGTATTGTGTCTCCATTTGCCATTGATTTGCAGGGAGGGCAAGGCCGATTGTTTCCGTGATCGAGTCGCGAGCCTTGAGAGGTGGACCGCTGCTCTGGGAAAGGGCATGAATAACCCAGTAGAACGAAGCACCCACAGAGGAAGAAATAATGCGCTGAGCCGTCGCGATCTGACGGGGAGTGAAGCTAATATTGGTCTGTGAGATGTCTGCAAACAGACTGTTAATTTGGTTGATACCAAGAAGGTGCGTACATGTGCTGGCATTCAAGGTTGATGAGCGGTCGGAGTTGCAGATCTGCCATTGTTGAGTGCAGCCAAGCGTTGTTACAGGTCGTTCTCGGGTATAGACTGTTTTATTCAATTGGTTGCAGAAAGCGTTTGTGTCATTGAGAGATTTCTGCGCCGAGAACCACGGATCCAAGACAGGCTCGTTGTATGCGTTATTGAACATTAAGAATACAAGGCTTGTATCGGAGTTGGATACCTGAAGCTCTGAAATGGGTTGGAAACTGCTGCTTCCATCCTCAACGCTTCCACCTGCAGCAGCAATCTCTGAGTCTAGGATGTATGGAGGAACGGCACCGCGTTGATCGCACTCCATGTTACCTCGATAATCGGAGAAGGAGTAGGTCGAATTGCGTTCTCCATCCGTGCTCGGTCCATAAAGGGCATCGACAGCCTGATGTTCGGACATACCTGCTGTTGCTGGAACGTCTTGCCAATCGGAAACATGGTCAGCATCGTTCAGTGGAGCACATTGTGCTGCAAGGCGGAAAGAGACTCGGTCTTTGATTTCAGCGTTGAAGCCGAGATTAATATGGGAGGATAGATAGCCAGTATCAAAAGAAATACTTCCATCGATAGCGGGATGGCACATCGAACTTGGGAAGGGACAGCCTTCCTGGTCTATTGTCGATGTCCATGGCAGACTCAGAGTTGGCAAAGTGTTGCAACCCTCAGCCAAGACGCTAGTGCATAGGTCGACATGTTGCTGGATGCTCGAGTATTTGGAATTGATAAAGTTACCATACTCCATCTGCATTTCGACAATGCTGTCATCCCCTGAATCACTGATTATACTTTCGACATAACTGGAGTTATAGGTACCACACCAAGGGCTTCGAGACAAAACTTGGTCGCCGGCGCTGAGTAGAGAAGTGGACATCAAACTGAAAGCTATCACGGCGACAAAATGGATTATGGCCCAGAATATCAAGACGAAGGTTCTGCTGAAGATTTTGATACCTCTTTGGTGGCGCCATGCAATTCCAAGGCGGAGGAGACGCCATATGGTATTGATATCGGTAGACGAGTTCCTCAGGGTGACCTGTTGTTGATGGTAGAGAAAGTCGCGTTCTGAAGCCGTGGCTCGCGATTGGTGAAGGGCAAACTGAAACAGTCGCCATAGTTGAGTACCGGCGATCTGGATGAGAATTGCAAGTGCGGGCGACAAGATGGCAGCATGAGCCGGTGATAGTGTCCATGTCGAACCAAGTAGCCTGCCTTTGCTCCAATTGGTCCAGACACCCTCAAAGACATAATTTGCTGCGCTCAAGGCTGTAGGCATATTGGGTTAGTGTAGGATGATTGGGTTCCAAGCTTCGTAGACTTGGTAGACTGGGCCGTCCCAATGATTGGGGGGCGAAACATGGCTTTTTAAGGACTGTAGAAATCAACAATGAACATGTTTCACGATCAGACGAGCAGAACTCTGTTGCTGCAAGATGGAATTAAGGAATTGATTTCTTGAAGCTGAAAGCATGTTAGCACAAGACAAGGAGGGTCTTCCATATGCATGCAGACGTCGGAACCTTGAGGCCCTCGGACTCAGCGCTGTTAGTATGTGGCACAGTATTGTACATGACTACATGAACACATTAGTGTCCCAGGAGCTTCTCTGCAGGATGGTCTAAGAAGACCGGTGAATGCAGATACAGTGGACTGATCTCTGGTAGTGCAGGAAGGCTTTCTGGAAATGCCTGGCTGGTCATAGCTTGGTGGAGGATGGGGCTGATTTGGGTTGGATGCCTAATTCAGAAGAGTGAAGTTCAGCTGAAGTCGAACTTTTCGAATTCGAGAGAATGGAGAGGAGAGGAGACTTGTCGAGGCTCTTATTGGCTTGGTCGGTCCTGCCGTTGCCAAGTCGGTGGCTGTGGCAGTGCTTGCCCCACTGCTGTACTGGCTGCCTTAACCAAGGCATACTCTAGGTACTCTTGACAGCAACAGCAGCAGCATCTGTACTCCAGTACTGTAAACAGCGATATGGCAGACAAATACTACTCCGTACCAAATTTTCTAAAGAACTGAAGGTGAGAGCACCGTTTGCCATACTCGTAAACACGATGAACCGTGGTGGTTCGTTAGCGGTACTTGTGACCGTCTTCGCCCGCTACAATTTTTATACCATGGCTCTGCTATTTCTTCCGGAATACACTCTTGACCCTCGCTGCTGAACTCTAACCCCTGTAGCCGAAAAATAAATGTTTTCAACTGCCAGACTTCTGAGATAATCCGTAAATCCTATGCAGCACAAGTGTTCATGTTTCTCGAGAGCCTGGTAGGTCTGTCCCCACTAATGCAACCACCATCCCCAATGTATTTCCGCCATGCATTATTGCGAGACAGACAAAGGCTATAAGTACTTAGACATCGAAGAAGAACTTCCTTGATCAGCATTACAACCATCCGTACACTGTCCGATCGTGTATCAGACTTCTCCTTGGGACCGCGCCGAATCATCCTTGTCTCTAACATTGCTATTCAAAGAAACCGGAAATGTCTATTATTCAATCTTCTGCCAGCGGCAGTTTTGGTGCACCTGTACCTCGTATGTCCTTCCTTTCATCTGCAAGCAGGAACAAGCATGCGCAACGAAAGCAAACCAACAATTCATGTTTCAAAATAACTTTCAACAATCCTTCAATCCCGGCTCATTCTCCGGTGACCCCAGCCCACCCACCACCGCCCGACCAGATCTGCCTAACACCACCACAACTATCGTAGAAAAGATGTCGAAAGCTTTCCCATACCCACCGATCCCTCATTCCAAGCCTTCGAATCCAATCCCAAATCTAACCACCAACAAACCGTTTGTATATACTCACTCCATTCCCTCCCACGAAGATCTCCAAGATCCATCAACATCTATGCTCACCACAGACTATAACCACGATCAACGAGAGGATATCGTGCATCCACCATCAGGCTGGGGTGTACTGCCACGAGACAGAGATAGTGAAAGAAGTGGGCATCGACCGTGGAGGAGGAGAGTGGATGAATATGTTCAGTAGGTAGATAGCTAGTGAAAAACATGATTGTATAGTGGTGTCAAAGTGTAAGCTCACGGACCATTGTGCTAGATTCAAATAGACTCAATATCCATTTTCGTGATTATAGTACGTCGATGTTCGACACTGCATACATGTAGTATACAGGAAATGTTAAATCAAGGATCAATTACCATTTTTATAACGTGTACGAACCCTGTCTCTGTTACCTAAAAGCAGAACACCACGAAACAGGACGTTTCCGTTGTCTTGCTTGATCGCTTACATGTACTTACTTGCTTGATTACCTACCCGCTCACGTACTCACATCTTCTCCCACAAGTCGGCGTATGCACATTCGTACTCCAGCTTCAGAATTCGACAACAGCTGTCTTATCGTACAGTGCCCTCGCTGTTGGACTATTGACGCTATTCGTTAAGATGTACACCTGCGCTCTAACGACGCCATTGTATGGTGTGGACCGCCGTGTGTACTTGTACCTCAAGGCATGAGGATGCGTGGATCGAGCATGACTGTGATCACTTCACCTTCGCCTTCATCATCGCTCTCATAACCATCGTGGTCACGTCCGTGTTCATCTTCAACTCCTTCTCTTCCACCCTTACGGCCACTCCCACTAATACTTGTACCTGCATCTTCTCCTTCTCCATCTCCTTCTCGTTCTTTCCTACCAGCTGAACTTGACCATGATTTCGAGTCCAGCATCCCGTCTCCTGCGATACCAGATACTGATGACATGTTATCTCGCCCATTAGTACTGACTTGTGTGAAGGAATCGAACTTCCTCTTCACGGATTTTGGATTTGGACTTGGGCTCACAGGCTCGAAGATCAGGCGGTCTAAATTGACCGGTGTGCCCCATGGTTTGGAGGATATCAGGATCGGTGCAAGAGAGGGTGTGCGTAGGCAATTCGGGGGTGTAGGAGTTTGGGGTTCTATGGAGGTTTGTGATGGGGACGTGGTGGTTGAGGATTTGTGGTGGTGGTGGTGGTGATTGACGGAGAGGTCTGGTCTGACTGTGCCTTCGCTGTGTTCGCTGTCCGAATCTTCGTCCCTCGCATTAATGCAGGCGGATACATCGTCAGTAGTGTTGTCCGTGATGTCGTTGTCTTGGTCTTCGTCGTCAATTTCGGTTGCTGTGTCTTCGTCGATGTCGGTGAAGCTCGATGGATCAAGCGAGTGCCCTGTGAGCGTTGATGCTGGATTTGGACTGTTGATTCCGCTTTCGAGTTCAGTGTCTAGCTCAACTTCGGATTCAATGTTGTCGTTGTGATTATGCCGCCATTTAGCCTGTGAACGATTGACTGCGATACCCCATGAATTAATAGTGCTGTGCAAAACAGCATCTGTGGCAGACCATGAGAAATCGTAATCAGTATTGGTGTCAATGTCTTCCTCCATGTCCTCGATTTCAGTGGTCTGTAAGTGGTTGGTAGTTCCGGTGGTACCTTCCTTTTCGATACGACCTTGATCGTGACCTGCGTAGCCTACTGGATTCACATTCTCTTGTTCTTGCATTTCTACGATAATGCTTGATTCGTCTTGGTCCATCATTTTCTCACTGACGAATGGGCCCAAGTCGTCAGTGCAGTAGTAGCAACGGAAGGGTTCCTTGGTGTTTGGCAGATGATTGAGGCCAGTACAGGAAAGGTGAAACCATCCAACAGGACACCACTCCGATGCACAGCGTATCATTTCTGTGTCAGGCAACTCACCCTCACGACAATAACAGTATCGTTCCTTGGGATGCATACTCCGATTGATGGTGGGCGACACAAGGGGTTTCTCTGGCATTTCATCAGACTCGTGTTCTTCCTGCTTGACTTTCTCTCTGTACTTCGTCTGATCAACCTTTGTCAAACCCTGCTTCTTGTATCTCTCTTTTGGTGGCTCGAGGCATACCGGTCGAGTTATGAGAACCGACACATCAGAGGAATTCTCGCGTTGAGAATGGAGGAAGCTGCTCTCTTCTTGATCTCTCCGAAAAGTTGCAATTGCCTTTTCATACTTCGCAACCTCGCTCAACATTGCGTTGATCTCTTGATTCTTGGCGGCTCGTCGCAAAAGCGCTTGTGAGGAGTTTGAAGCATAATTGAATGCTGCATCAGGTCGACCACGGTTGTCCTTCAATACGTTAGGATCATACCGAGTTGGAGGGAGTTTTGGATAGAGGCGCGTTGCGGCGTTGAGAATCGTATCGTGAGATACACCATCGAGCGAGAGGAGGTGAGTCTCAGCTGCTGTGCTGATTCGCTCTGGGGATGTCCTGTTAGGAGTAATGGTGTAGCCTTGAGCTAGATGAAAATGTGGAGTGAAGATAATGTCGAAGCAGTCGTCGCAGAAGTTTTGTGCTTCCTTCGAAATGGTATGATCATAATTTTCGGTCTGGTAATCGTACTCCAGGGATATGTAAGCCTTGTCATGTGATATCGAAGAACCATGCTGGCAGAAAGAGAAGCTGCATGATAGGAGATGGTCGTGACTGAGGGAGACTTTTCGATACATGAAGAAGCCATCTGATGAGTTAGTAAGGACAAAATATCAGCTAAGAACAGCATACTCTTGAGTTTGTAGGCAATGATCTCTCTTGCTTTCTGAACTGCCCATACGTGGTTAGGGTCTAGTCGTCTGACATCAGCCGGAGAAAATTCAGAGCTAGAATTTCCTGAATTGGATGAGAATGGCGATGGCTGAGATGCCAGAGGCGCCGCGTTCTTTGACTCGGTCGACTTCGATATGTCGGTGGCTGTTTCGAGCGGTACACTTTCCTCGGACGAATTCGGCGTATCCAGACCAGAAGCATGTCGTCCGTTTTTTTCGGCTATTTGACCGCTTCTTCGAAGACTTCGCTGTCCATAAAAGCTCATTGGGATGTCCCTGCTAGAAATGGGAAGACCATGAAGTTGTGTAAACAGATCAGGCTTGCAGTACTCAATAAATTCCTTAACTTTGTCTTCAGGCATATCATATTCATCGTCCATGTAACCGGCGCTAGTGAAGAGATGGTTATTGCCAGTGAGGTAGAGGATGTCATCGTCTCGACACGCAATACGATATGGGTCGTGAATAAATGCCATGTTCACTGAAGAGCACGAGGAGGATGCACAGTAGTAGACAGGAAATTGAGCGTAACATCAGTGGTGCAGGCGACTTGTTGAAATGTTGTGAGGCAACCATGGTAACCATCAAAACAGTGCAAACGGATTGGATGGATGAATTCAAACAAGCGATAGTGAAGGCTTCATTTTGGCAACGAAATCACTGAACCGCATACTATACCTCTAGCCTAGCAACTCTTGTGACAAGCAGACTCTTCATACACTGTAACAAGTCGACGCTGCTTACCTTGCTGCGCAGGAAACACTGTCAGGCAGAACCATGGGCGTCGAGGAGTAACCACAGCCATGAGTGCTGGACAGTGTGCCAGCAGGAGTTCCGGGAGGACTGACCGCTAGAGTGGCACTCCTTCATGATGTTTCGAGGTGGTTGTCGTCTTTGGTGATTCTACTCTTCCTATCTCATAGCATGATTTCAACAAATTTACCTTTCTTGGAATCTAGCACCTAAGTGAAAGGTCTTCTCTGTCATGGACGGCAGTCCCTTCCTCAATCTATGTCAACAACACACGCGGTGGCTGGAGTTATGAACGGCATAAAGCTGCAAAGATACTGCATAAGGCATCATGGGGGATTTGACATTGTGATTGGAAAACACCAACGAAGCAGCTGGCAGGCTGACATAACAACTTTTTAATGCTTGCGGAAGCGATGGAAGTGAAGACCGAGTGACGAGATATGATCTTCATAAGATTGCATGACGGACATGCAAGATCCGTGGGTGGCGAGATCGACAGGGTCAGACAGGGTCAAACGACAAAGTTAGGCGCGCAGTTTGCCAAAGCATGAGGAAAAGGACTCATATGAATTGCCTTCACAACGTCAGTAATAGTCTTTGATTTCTCTGCGCCATATTCCTTCTTTGCACGTCTTTCATCTCTTCTCGACGTTTCAGCCATACTCTCCTTCACATTCGACTGCTTGGCTGCAAGATCAATCACAAGTGCGCGTGATTACCCTTGTTCGAACCTAGCCGGCTCTTCCGTACACACTTATCGCGATGCCTGCCCGAACACTCCCTACCATATCACAGAAAGAACTCCAAAGCCACGACAATTCTAAATCATGCTACGTTACAATCGGTGAAAAAGTGTACGACATTACATCTTTCCTCGATGATCATCCCGGCGGTGGCGATCTTATCCTCGAGTATGCGGGCAAAGATGTTAAGGAGATCATGGACGACACAGTCTCGCATTCCCACAGCGAAAGCGCCTACGAAATTCTTGATGAATGTCTCATAGGCTTCACAGCCGACGAACCCGTCTTAAGAGCTGCTGTCAAGTCCTCCGAGCCGACCGAAGTGCTTCCTCTCCCCGCCACCAAGACTGGCAATGAACTTATAGAACAAGAAGGTGGATCTTCTGATCTTCCAGACCGCGATGAGAAGACTACTACCGAATCCGAATCACATGTCTATGCAGCAACCGGCATGTCTGGTGAGGCCGACCTCAGCAAAGAAACCGATGCAGTAACAGATTACAAAACTCACAAATTCTTGGACCTGAACAAACCTCTGATACCACAAATGTATTTTAGTAATTTCTCGAAAGAGTTTTACCTCGCTCAAGTTCATCGACCTCGCCATTACCGTGGCGGCGATTCTGCTCCTCTGATGCCATTCGCCTTTTTGGAGCCTCTTTCCAAAACTGCATGGTGGGTAGTGCCCACAGTTTGGCTGCCTCCTGTTGCTTATGGTACTTTCCTCGGTCTTACTCACATCCACCCATTACCACAAGCTACCTTTTACTGGGCCTTGGGTCTGTTCCTATGGAGTCTGGTGGAATACGTCCTTCACCGCTTCCTCTTCCATATCGAAGCTGCACTACCGGATCGCCCTCTATTCTTGACGCTGCATTTTCTGCTTCACGGAGTGCATCATTACCTTCCCATGGATAAATACCGACTTGTCATGCCTCCCGCATTGTTTCTCCTCCTAGCGACACCCTTCTACAAGTTGGCGCACGCAGTTTTCTACTGGGATTGGTATGTTGCGGTTATGGTGTACAGTGGTGGCATTTTTGGTTACATTTGCTACGATTTGACACATTATTTCCTGCATCACAAGCAGTTGCCTGCATATTGGAGAAGTTTGAAAAAGTATCACCTACAACATCACTTTGCAGACTTTGAGAACGGATTTGGTGTAACGAGCAGGTTCTGGGATTGGGTTTTCAATACTGAATTACAGTATGTCAAGCAGGCACAGCCCATCAAAGCGACATGATCGGAGAAATCAAAATGAAGTATTTTACGAGATGAACGAAAAAATGGACGGGGTTCAGAAGTAGGGATTGAATATGCGAAGAAACCCTGACTGGGGCAGACACCTCAAATCCAAAACAAATTGTACGTTCAGCCTTGTCGTGCTTAAAGTGGAAAGCGGAAACATTACAGACGAGAGTGGAAGGCGCCAGGACTGGGGGTCGAATGCTTCGCCATGAATCTGAAAAGAACGACCAAGCAAGTCATGTGCAAGATCATGGCTTGAGGGATAAAATCACCCCAGAAATGCCTCAGCTACGTTTCTCCCAAGATCCAACCTTATTCTTCGCCCGCTTTATTCAGGCACGATTTCCACGTCGCACCACGGCGGAGTATAGCACCAGTCACCAGGTCACAATAGTAGACAGGGATATCATGGACACCACACACAACTTATCACACCACCAGAGAAGGTTAAATCGCTCCGCGCATCATGGCACAATTTCACTAAGGCAGTCATACAGACCTGATGCACTACCGCCCAAACAGACAGCAGGCACTTCACTCTTATACCACTCGTACCACGCAATCCTGCGGAAGTGCAGTCTCGACAATCCGCCCTAGATCAGGAATCCAACACAATAGAAGCAGCATGCGCATGCACAACATAGAACACAACGCATGATACACGTACATACCTATGTACAATGTACAATAATAATATTAATACTCACAAACCACCACTACTACCATGATTCCGCCTCCTCTCTTCCTCCCCTTCTTCTAGCTCCGTAACCAATCCCACCCATATCATCTCATCTTATTTCTCATCCCTCCTCCTCCTTGTTTATTCGTCGGCCAACGTACGCCCTATGAAACACGGGCATGTTACTCACCACTTCTGCACATGTATCTGCAATTTGTTAATACATTTATATACTGTAAGTATCAAGGAACGAACAGGGCGTTATCGTCAATATATCGTACTACGCACATAGATGTATCTTGCACTATGGGGCTATATACACAAATGGACATGTAATGTACTTGGTGTACAGTGTCTCTATCATATCGTATCGTTTCGTTTAGTGTCCTTCTGAGCTGCAACGCTCTTCTCGTACATTCATAATTCTCTATCAATCAACCTCGCATATTCGCCTGTACAAGACCATTCACACAACAGGGTTTATCCATAATACATCTATTCCATAACCCTTGGCAAGTTGCAAAACAAAACAACACAGTACAACCACTATCCCTCCGTACAATCCAAGTCGTATCGTATTATCATCCCATGTACATCACATACCCATATTCGCCATCATTGCGCATTTCGCCCCGGCAACTCATTAACACCAAACAAAAACCCCAACTCCCTAACCCCCAGCCGTCCAAGGCCCGAAGCAGCATTCTCATCCAGCGCCGCATCAACAAGCTTCTTCTTCTTCTCCTGCAACGCCAGAATCCGATCCTCAACCGTAAAAACAGTCGGCTCTCTCCCCTCAGCTTCATAGTCCACTCCCTCTTCACCAATCAGGACCCGATGAACAGTGACTTCTCGGCGCTGTCCGATCCGATGACAGCGGTCAGCGGCCTGGTATTCGACGAATGGGTTCCAGAAGGGGTCGAGGATGATGACGTGGTTTGCGATCGTGAGGTTGAGACCTGAGTTGCCGGCTTTGAGAGAGACTAGGATGACGCGGCAGTTTGGATCGTCTGTGAAGCGCAGGACTGCGTCGTTACGCTCTTTGGCTGTCATTGAGCCGTCGTAGCGGGCGTAGACTTTTAGATTTGGGTTTTCGATGAGCGGGACTTCGATTAGGTCGAGGAAGGATGTGAAGGAGGAGAAGACGATTGTCTTTTCGTTTTCGCCGCGATCTTGGATCTGCTGGAGGAGCTAGAAGAAGGGGAGGAAGAGAGG
>Ga0181465_101189_pt1 | contig 11218 bp, 9 predicted proteins | sample InSIn3gowninarea_FD_119076 | JGI IMG/M metagenome (GOLD analysis project Ga0181465, IMG submission 119076) | Clean room microbial communities from NASA Spacecraft Assembly Facility at Jet Propulsion Laboratory, Pasadena, California, USA -... ... | reverse complement strand
AAATTTCTGATCCGTGTTATCCAAACGCCAGATAGAAACATAATCGCCGTAAACTTTATCATCATCTGTTTTACCATTTTGATAAACGTAAGGGCCGGCAGTAAAGCCAAGATCGCCGTTGGCAGATAAACGTGCAAATTTTGGCTGCGAGGTAAGTTTACCAGGTTGCTTATCAATACCGGTATAAAATTCAGTTATTTTAACAGCATTTGGTTTAAATACAATGCCTTCAGGGTCAGCCACTGCTAAAAAGCCTTGTTTAATACCTTTACGCTCAACCAATTTATTAAAATTCTCTTCGGCTGCTACCACCGAGTTTACTTCAACTTTGGCTTGCGCCATGGCCGAAAGGCCAAATCCTGATAATAAAACGGCAGCTAAAAATGTTCTTTTCATAGTAAAGGTAGTGTAGATTTTTGGGTTTTGGCTTGTGCGGTTGTTTCTGCGCTTACCCAGCCTTTTAATGGCGCGCAACCTTGAAACTCAGGGTCAATTTTAATGAAAGTTTCCTTACGGCGTTTATCAAACCATTGGCTGATGGTGCGGGTAAGCTTATCATTATTAGCCTCATCTTTTAGTTTGGCAAAATCCTGGTCAAGGTTGGCCTTATGTGCATTAGTTACCGATTTAAGGTATAATATCTTATAGCTTTTTTTGCCTGTTTGCGCATCTGTAAACAATTGCGGTTTTGATATAGTGCCAACTTTCATGGTATCTGTTACCAGGGCAACCTGCGGGTCAAGTTTATCTGTTGGGATGTAGGTTGTGCGTGTTTGTACGTTATCTGCATTCAGCATCATACCACCATTAAACTTGCTTTCTTTATCATCAGAATAAAATGATGCAGCGCTTGAAAAATCAAACTTTTTAACGGCAAGCATGGCAGTGTAAACACTATCTGCAGTTACGTGTGCCCTATCTAAACTAGATTGCGTGGTTGCAGGGATAATTAATATGTGGCGTGCATGTACCTGCTCTCCACGGCGCTCTATAACCTGTAAAAAGTGAAAGCCAAAATCTGATTCAAATACCGGGGATACTTCGCCTGCTTTTAATTTAAAAGCATTTGCCGTAAACTCCTTAACCATTTGCTGGCGGTCAAAAAAGCCAAGGTCACCACCTTCTGCAGCAGATTGCGGATCTTGAGAGTATAATCTCGCCAGTGTACCAAAGTCTTCACCTTTTTTTACCCTTGCGCGTAAATCTTCGGCTTTTTGTTTATAAAACTCTTTTTCCTCTTTATTCAGTTTCGGCGAAAATACGATCTCACCCACCTCTACCTCTTTGTTATAAGAGCGTAAGCTATCTTTTGGTATGGCGTCGAAGTATTTTTTTACATCCTGCGGGGTAGTGTTTACCTTTTCGGTGATCTTGCCACGCATACGCTGCGCTATCAACGATTCTTTAATATCCGGGCGAAGCTCATCTTTGTACTGAATAACAGAGCGGCCCAAAAACTGTTCAAGCTTGTCCTGGCTGCCTGCGCGTTGTATAAAGCTGCGCATACGGCGTTCAACTTCTGCATCAACTTCTTCATCTTTTACTTGTACGCTATCAATAATGGCTTGCTGCGCAAGTAATTTTTGGGTAAGCTGGTTTTGTAAAATAATGCATTTGATGCTTGGGTTTGGCTGCTGGCCACTTACCAGGTATTGTGCGTATTGCAGCTCGATATCTGATTGTAAAACTATGCTGTTGCCTACTACGGCTGCAATTTTGTCAAGTGTGCGTTTTTGCGCGTGTGCGGCTGATAGAAATATTAGGGTTGTTAAAAGCGACAGTCCGATTTTTCTCATGTAATTGTTCAACTAATATTACGGATGTTATCCGTTAAAATGCAAATTTCGGTAAAATTTATTAATAATAATGTATTATTAACCCGTTGTGCGAATATGCCTATAATGCTTCAACAGGAATAGGTATTTTTGGTTAAATTATGTTAAATATGAAAGTTGATAATCCGCATGCCTTCCGTTATATTATGCAGGATGAAATTTATCTTTTACCTCAGGATAAAATTGCCAAACCTGCTGTAACACCTGTGCATGAAGAACAAAATTCAACAGATATAACTGCGAAGGATACAGAGCAACCGGTAGTGCAAAGCACCGTTGTTATTACTGAACAACCTGTCGAAATTCCTGCTATCCCGGCCCCGCCTGTAGTGGCATCATCGCAACCGTTAAATACTGTTGTAGAAACGCCTAAAGCAGGGTTTAATTATCTGGGCAGCAACCAAAAAAACTTTTTGATACTGGTTAATTATGCCAACGAAGAACATATTGCCACCGACCACCTCGCGGCGCTACAAAGCATGCTTAAACGCAAGGAACTAAGCCTGGATGATGTGGCAATTTTAAACGTTCATCGATACCTGCCGGTAAAACTGGCAGACTTGGCTGCATACTTTACGCCCACCCGCCTGGTTATTATGGGGGGGGATTCCTTGCCGGATGGGATAGGCAAACTACCGCTTAACCAGCCCTTACAGGGTAAAAAAACGCACGTGCTGTATAGCTTTAGTTTTGATGAGATGATGGGCAGTAACGATCATAAAAAAACTTTTTGGGAACATATGAAAACCCTTTAACATGCAGCAATTAGTATTCGCAACCAACAATGCCCATAAAGTGGAAGAAGTGCAGGCTAAAGCCGGCCATCAACTAAAAATATTAACGCTTAACGATATTGGCTGCCGGGATGATATTGAAGAAACCGGACTTACCTTTAATGAAAATGCTTCGATCAAAAGCAAATACATCTATCACAAATTTAAGCTTAACTGTTTTGGCGATGATAGCGGGTTAGAAATAGACGCGCTAAATAACGAACCCGGCATTTACTCTGCCCGATATGCGGGTAAACATGGCCACCATGAAGCAAATATGGATAAGGTGCTGGCAAAGCTGCAAGGCATCCCTAACCGTAAGGCTCGTTTCCGCACGGTAATTTCTTTGCTTTGGAACGGTGATGAACATTTTTTTGAAGGTATAGTAACAGGTACCATCCGCACTCAACGAAGCGGCTCTGCAGGCTTTGGTTACGATCCTATCTTTCAACCTGATGGATACAACATTACTTTTGCTGAAATGAGCATGGAAGAAAAAAACCAAATAAGCCATCGTGGCCGTGCGGTTGATCTAATGGTCTCTTTTTTAAATGCTCAAACTAAGGCTTCTTAACTACGGTACTATCTTTCTTAGCCGGGGCAGCGGGTAACTGTTTCTTTACCGTATCGGCCGCGGGTTTAATTACAGGCGTTATAGGTTGTGTTGCCGTATTATCCTGCCTGGTTTTTAGAGTGGGAGCACTAACTACCGGCGTTGCTTTAACTGGTGGTTTGGTAGTGCCAACGCTATCTTTACCGGCCTTAATGCCTGGTGGCGCAGTTATCTTATTAGTTTGTAAGGAATCTTTCTCCGTAATTGTTTTTGGCTTATCCGGCCCCGCCTTTTTATCTGCTGCGGCTTGCGCCCGTGCCAGTTTTCTGTTATACGACGGAATAATAGATTCTTTTGATACCGGCCTGTCCTTTGGCTTCCATATAAAGCCTTTCAGTATGCGTTCATCCTCGGTAAACTTACTTAACGGGCCGTAGCGGTGCTCGGGCTTGGTGATAAAGTAGATATTGGATGCGCTGCTGTTTTTAAAGAAGATCCGCATGCGGCTGCTTAAGGATCGTTGCATACCATCAACCTTTTTCAGGCTGTCGCGGGTAAAATAGATGCTTTCGGCATTACCTACTATAAACATACGGTCCAGCTTATCATTCTTAAAAAAGCCCCTCATTTTTTTACCTGCTATCTGGTTAAAGTGGGCCGAGTCGCCTTTCTCTAAGTTCACAATAAAAGATGAAGGGAACATGTGCAGGTTATCCAGCTTTTTATTCTTCATCTGTATGGTTATGGTATCGCCTGATAGTTGCGATCCTTGGGTCCATATCAGTGGGTTTACATAGCATTTAAGCGTAGAATCGCTGTAGCTGTAAAACATGGAGTCGGCCTTCGCCTGCAAGTCAGATTTAAACAGCTTGGCGCTATGGTAGGCCTTTATTATTCTTACCCTTGCCGTATCGCTTAAAACTACTGGGGCTGTGTAAAATATTGGGTCGTTATCTACATCATTTTCTGCCTGCTTTTTTCCACCTGCCTGTGGTTTGCCTTTACCCGGTGTACTTGCCGCCGCCGCTGCAACAGGCTTTGGTTTTGGCTTGCCAAAAAAATCGCGGTGAAAATGTGTGGTATCCTGGATCCATTTAGGGGCGTTAAGGATCAAAAATTTATCGGCTTTCTTTTGTTCGGCAGGTGTAAGCTTTTTAACTTTTGCCGCTGCAGAAGTGTCCCTTATAAGCGATAGGCGGTGCGTTTCCAGCATCGCTTTATAATCTTTAAAGGTCATTATCTGCGTCTCCAATGTGTCGGCAGATATGTAGATAGAATCCCGCTTGATCTTTTTTTCAGGAGCCTTCAATTTTGCCGTAGTATCCACCATAGAAAAAGCCGACAAACCAGCAGGCTTGGTAGGCATAGCCAGCGATGCAGGCTTAAGCCCTTTAGTGTTTACTTTACCGGCAGCACTAGTGACGGTTTTTACGGCCGTGGGATTAGCCTTTATAATTTTGGTTACGGTATCTTTTAATGTTTTTATAGCTGACGGATTAGCCGCTGCTATCCGCGTGGCCGAATCTGTAAGTGCCTTTATTGGCAAGTTACCAGGTTTTACAGGCATGGTGTTGGCAGGGGGCTTAGTTGCCAGTGCATTGGCTTTAGTTACAGTTGGTGCTTGCTTAACTGCTGTAGCGGCAGCTGTTTTTACCAATGGCTGTATGTGTACCGTGTCTGTTTTAGTGGTATCTTTTTCTTCAGTAACTATAATTACGTAAGGGTCTTGCGTCACTACAGTACGTTCGCCTGCTTTGTAATAAGTCGCCAGGTCGCCCTTTAGGGTAATGTTTTGTTCCCTGTCATGGAATGTAACCCGTTTAACCGCGCGGCCGTATCCTTTAATTTTATCGTAGAATAAACTATCCCCTTTTAAAGTTTTAGTGCCCTGCTTATAAAGGTTCTTCTTCCCGAAGAAAGCCTGCTCGGTAACGGTGTTGTATAATCCGTTCTCGGTATAAAGGGTGTCTTTTTTATCCTTGGTATCGTAAATGTTTGTAGGCCCGTAAAAATAGGCTATCCGGCTGCCGCTGTTATAGCGCATGGTATCCGTTTTGATCAGTGCATCCGGTGTTACCAGCACCACGTTATAACGGAAATATGCATCACGAGAAAAGGCAAAGTAGTAGCCGTTTTTACTGGTTAGCGTATTGTCTTTATTAATAAGCTTGCCGCCGCCTGTGTAGGTACCAATGCGGGTTGCAGTATTATAAGTAAGGTAATTAGTTGTTAAAACGGCATCTTTATCAATCATCTTTACATTATCGGTAAGGATGGCCGTTTTGGTGTTACCGTTATAATTTAGCTTGTCAGAAAATATGTTTAGCGTATCCCCCTGGGTAATGTTTACGTTGCCAAAGGCGTCAAAGGCGTTATCCTGCGCGTAAAAGTAGCCACTATCTGACCGCATTACAGAGTTATCCTGCTTAAAAACACCCTGATAAACCTTTAGCACATCACGGCCGTTTAACTTTATACCTTGGCTGCTTTTTGATTTTATGAGGTAAACAACCGACTTTTTCTGCGCAGAAACCGTCAGGGTAATAAGTATAAAGAATGTAGTAAAAAGGTATTTTATCACAATGGCAAAATTAGTTTTTTGCGGGGGTTATTAAATTAATAATTTTGAGCTATGCTTCCTGTAAAACGCTTTGTTGATTTTATTGAACAAAATAGCTTGTTTACGTCTTCCGGCAAACTATTGGCTGCTGTAAGCGGGGGCATAGATTCTGTTTTGATGGCGCATTTATTAAAAGCTGCCGGGTATAATTTTGGTATTGCACATTGTAATTTTATGTTGCGCGGAGCCGATGCTGATGCCGACCAGGAATTTACCCGCCTGCTTGCCCAACAATTAGCAGTTAGCTTTCATACCGTTAATTTTGATACCCAACAATACGCTGCTGATAACAAGGTCTCCATCCAGATGGCCGCGCGCGATATGCGGTATCAATGGTTCGCTCAAATCAGCCAGTCAGCAGGTTACGATGTTATTTCGCTTGCACATCATCAAAACGATACTATCGAAACTATATTGTTAAACCTTACCCGTGGTACAGGCATAGCCGGCTTGCACGGCATATTACCCAAAAATGGCCAATTGGTGCGCCCGTTGCTTTTTTTAACACGCCACGAAATAGAGACTATTATTAACGCCGAAGGTTTAAAGTACGTGGAAGACGCCTCAAACGCTTCGGTAAAATATGCCCGTAACAAAATACGACACCAGGTAATTCCGTTACTTAAAGAGTTAAACCCAAACCTGGAAGCTACATTTGAGAACAACCTGCGCAACTTTAGGGATCTGGAGGTATTGCTGGATGATAAGGTAACCGCGTTAAAAAAGGATTTGCTGATTCATCAGGGTGATGACGTACAAATCAGTATCACAGAGGTACAAAAGCTATCACCGCAACGCCTGCTGGTTTTTAAGCTACTGCAAGATTATGGCTTCACCCAACCTGTAGTTGACGATTTGCTTACAGTGCTAGATAAACATGCAGGCCGCGTTTTTGAAAGTGCTGCCTTTAAAATAGTGCTTGATAGGGGTAAATTGATTTTGTCGCCAAAAGTTGATATCGATATTGAAGCGGTTAACGTAGACCGCGAGGATAAAGATCTTACCTATAAGGGTTATAGGTTCAATATTTTACATGATGATAGTCCGCTGATTATTCGTAATAATCCTTTGGCGGTATCTGTTGATGCCGATCTGTTGATTTATCCTTTACAGATAAGGGCTTGGCAGCACGGTGATGTTTTTTACCCGCTTGGTATGAAAACCAGGCAAAAGCTAAGCGACTTTTTTATTCATGAAAAAGTGCCGCTGCATCAAAAAAGTACTATACCTATTTTGCAAAACGGCAACGGTGAGATTATCTGGATTGGCGGCCACAGGCTGGACGAAAGGTATAAGGTGAGCAATAACAGTAAAAAAGTTACTATATTCGAACTGTATAAATTATGAACGACAAAGGCGTTTTTATTGAGAAGCAATACCTGGGCAGGGAATGGATCCCTATAACTATCCGCCTTGTTTTAGCCCTGTTTTGCTTTGCTGCTTACTTTTTTACTGATGAGCGTGAGCGCAACGGCGATTTGCTTGCTATAGTAGGTTTTGTCATTATTATTATATCCATCATCATGGGTTTCCTGTTGCACTTTAGCACCATAGTTATTAATAAAAGTATTTTGCTTGATGGTTTATGGAGCACACGCAGAGTAAAAATAGACCTTAACAGTATTGTTAAGGTTGAAAAAGGCACTTACAGCCGGTATTTGTTTAACAACCCGGTTTACAATCTGCATACTAAAGGTACCATCCGTTTCTACGCGGCCGGTAACGATGCTATACATCTTACCGATAGAGATGGCCTTGTCTATATCATCGGATCGCAGCATGCCAACGAATTTTTGCGGGCAATACAAGGGGAAATGAAAAGGGCATAAAAAGCCAAATAAAACACAACACAAAAAAGGCAGCCCCGTATTTTCAAGGGCTGACTTTTTTGTGTTGTTTATATATTGTTAGTGTGTTTTGTAGCTGGCCAGATCGGTGTATATCTGGCGGAAAGAACTGCGCACACCAAAGGTTACCATGGAGGTTTTATCGTTAAAAGCGCTGTTCTTTTCCGTCCGGTAAATGCCGCCAAGTTCTAATCGTAAATTGTACTTAGGGTTAAGTACATAACCAATTTTACCCTGCAGATAAACCATATTGGTAGTTAAGCCTTGACTTATATTATTGCCGTTCTCATGAATAGGATTGCGATAGGATTGAAATATATCCTTACCATAATTATCCGTGCCGATATCGAGGCCATAGTGGCCGTAATCAATTTCGCCCATCAGGTCAAAACGTTTGTACGAGTAGTTTAGCAAAGCTACTACCTCGCGGAAGTTAGCCCCCCAAGGATGCGCCAACGGTTCGCTGTTTGCCGAGTAGTTTAAAATGCTTGCCCTCTCAGAAAAAGTATATGGCCTTACCGTATTGGTCTCTAACAGAAAATTCAAGTTTTTAACGCTGAACAGGTTTGCACCCCGTATACCCAACTGGTAGCCAAATTTATTACGTACACTGCCTGTATTTGAGAAGAATTCTTTAGACTGAAACTCATCCAGCGAGAATTGGCCGTATGCGGTAATGCCGTCAGTTAATTTGTACTTGCTGGTAAAACCTATTAAGGCATTATCCGGCGAGCCGTTTGCTGCCTCTACCGGCCTTAAAAAAATCACTGGGTTAATGTAGGTGAAATCAAAACCGTGTTTGCGTCCGTTATCATCCTCATTGCCCCATATCACCGAGTCAAAGAACCCAATTGACAGGCGGTTACTTACGTTCCAATCCAGGTAATGAAAAATGCCCCATTTGTTACGATCTTTTAATTGATCACTGGTACCTGCGGGATCTGTAAAGTATGCCCACATAGCCATGTATTTTACATTGCCCAGGTTAGCCGTTAATTTAAAGAAGGGGTATGGCGATGCATAATCAGATAACAGTAAGGAGCGGTAGCCATCGCCTATAAAATTTTTATCGCGCCCTGCGGTAATATTTAAAAATTTAACAGGTGTGTAGGATGCAGTGGCAGTAATATAATCCCAGGCGTAGGCATTTGGGTTGTTGTTAAATGTACCTGCATAGGCCATACCTGGCACTATACCTACCTGCCTGATGTAGGTTGAAATATAATCGGGCACTTCGGCACGGTTTAAATAGCCGGTAATGTTGTAGTAAAATTTATTGCTTACCGTACCCCCAACTTGTAAACCAATAGAACTTAAGTAAGTATTCCTTTTTTGTGAAAAATCGCGGCCAATATTAAAATCTGGCAGCAGGTCTGCATAAAAGGTAGAATTGGCGCCTTTTACTTCTAGCTGGTGCTCGTTAAAAAGCTTGCGGTATAAGATGTTTTTGTTTGAGCTGTTGCTGCCATAATTCGTGATAGAGTCATAACTACGCATCAGTACCGAGTCGTCTACAAAAAACGGTTTTAACGATGTGTGCAGCCTGGTTTTAGTAGAGTATGCATCAGCATTAAACTTTTGGTAAAACTCATACGAGTAGGGCTGATATACCGATTGCGAGCGGGCTATACCCGCTGTAACCAATATTAACGCCATGCTGATAAATATTCTCTTCATATTATGCCGGTAAGGGTTTAACTATTCAAAATAGTTTAGTGTTTTAAAGCCGCCTTTTTTAAGGTGCTCATCTTTTTTAGCCAAGTGCAGGTCGGACTGAACCATATCTGTAACCAGGGCCTGTAAGTCGTAACTTGGTTCCCAGCCCAATTGTTTTTTAGCTTTGGTTGGGTCTCCTATCAAAAGGTCGACTTCGGTAGGCCTAAAGTATTTAGGATCCACCTTAACAATGGTTTGGCCAAATTTTAAACCATCAGGGTTTAAGCCTAATGATTCTATTTTTTGCTGATCGATATCAATGATCACACCACGCTCATTCTCGTCCTTGCCGCTAAATTCAATCTCGATGCCTAATTCATTAAAGGCCATTTTAATAAATTCGCGTACGGTGGTGGTTACACCGGTAGCTATTACATAGTCTTCCGGCTTGTCCTGCTGTAACATCAGCCACATGGCTACAATGTAGTCCTTGGCATGTCCCCAATCGCGCTGTGCGGATAAATTGCCTATGTACAGGCATTCCTGCAGGCCTAAGGCTATTTTAGCTACGGCACGCGTAATTTTACGGGTGACAAAAGTTTCCCCGCGGATAGGGCTCTCGTGGTTAAACAAGATGCCGTTGCAGGCATACATCTGGTAAGCTTCGCGATAGTTCACAATAATCCAGTAACCGTAAAGTTTGGCTACTGCGTAAGGTGAGCGTGGGTAGAAAGGGGTTGTTTCGCTTTGAGGAACATGCTGCACCAAGCCGTAAAGCTCTGATGTAGATGCCTGGTATAAACGTGTTTTTTTAGTTAGGCCCAAAAGCCTGATGGCTTCCAGTATCCGCAGCACACCAATACCATCAGCGTTGGCAGTATACTCAGGTGAGTCGAAGCTTACTTTAACATGGCTTTGTGCGCCCAGGTTATATATCTCGTCCGGCTGAATTTCTTGTATCAGCCTGGTTAAGTTCATGGAATCGGTCAGGTCGCCGTAATGCAGCATCAGCTTTGCGCCACTTTCGTGCGGGTCGTGGTACAGGTGGTCTATCCTGTCGGTGTTAAAAGATGATGCCCTGCGTTTAATACCATGAACCTCGTATCCTTTTTTTAACAAAAACTCGGCTAAATATGCGCCATCCTGGCCGGTTATGCCTGTTATTAAAGCTTTCTTCATTAACAATTATTATAAACTGCAATATTATTTAAATTAATTGTAAAAGCAGCCATTGGCTTAACTGTTAAATACCGGCAACCGTATCTTCCAGTTCGCGGTACCAATCTTCCCCATATTTGCGGATAAGCGGACCTTTTAAAAACTCATGAACTTTTACCTGTAGCTCGTCGCCAAATGAACAGGCAGGGCTGCAAATGTTCCAGCGGTCATAATTCAAAACGTCAAATTCCGGGTAAGCAGTTATACGGATAGGGTACAAGTGGCAGGATATTGGCTTTTGCCAGCTTACCGCACCTTCTTCATAAGCCTTTTCTATAGCGCACTTGGTTATACCGTTTTCCCAGGTAACATAAGCGCATTCCTTATTTGTATCTACACATGGGGTAGTGTAATCACCTTCAAAATCTGTAACGTGTGTGCCCTCACGTTCAATAGTGGCAATGCCCTTGGCGGTCATATAAGGTTTTACCTTGGGATATATATCTGCCAGTATCTCTAACTCATCATGGTTGAGGGGTGCGCCAGAGTCGCCTTCCAGGCAGCAGGCACCTTTGCACTTGTTTAAATTGCAAACAAAATTATTTTTTATAACATCCTCGTGTAGTAACACACTTCCAACTTCAATCATCTTCTTTTTATTTTTTTACCGGGTTTAACGGGTATTTAAGTCCGCTGGCCTGGCTAAGGTCCATTACCAGGCTACCAACTACCAATTCTACATGTGCTTTAATAGGAATGCGGTTCTTGTCGTCAGT
>Ga0181465_101187_pt1 | contig 11219 bp, 13 predicted proteins | sample InSIn3gowninarea_FD_119076 | JGI IMG/M metagenome (GOLD analysis project Ga0181465, IMG submission 119076) | Clean room microbial communities from NASA Spacecraft Assembly Facility at Jet Propulsion Laboratory, Pasadena, California, USA -... ... | reverse complement strand
AGGAAGTGCAACAAGAATAGGTACAGAAGGAGGCAAAACTTGTGAAGATGGATGAAACAACACGTATATAGGTAGTGAACTCATCAGAACAGTTAGCATCAGGCAAACAGGGTGAGCCATCGCAGGCGCAGGACTTTGCTCAAGAGATAGAGTGAGCACTTAAACAAATGGATAAGGATATGGAGCGACAAGAATTAGAGCAAGACACTGAACTCATGCCTCACCACGAATAGGTCGACCCACCAATTTCACCACATCTAGAAGATGATCAAGTCCCAAGAGACCAAGGAGACAATGAGATCCTTGGAGATCAGCCAGAAGGAGAGATGCACAACATCTCATTCAACGAGTCTCAACATAGAGTTGTGCAATCTCGCAGAGTGGCAATCCTAGAAGATCACACATCTCCTGTGTAGTATGAGGAATGCATGATCGTGCCTGACATGCACAAACATCCAGTAGCATTGGCTATTGCTACTAGACCATGTGTCGAAGCCAATAGCTCATGTGTTTGCTTTCTGATAGCTAAGAATGAGTGAATGACGAAGGAGCTACAAACGACCAAGCAGGGAGGAGAATTGGTTACAGAATCCACCCGAGAAAAATTGAAGAAGGCAATACTAGATGAAGTGTTGTCCCTTGACACAGTCATGCAGGTGTTGCATTCCAAGTTTGGTACCGTGCATAAGGCAGTCATCCATCTCAACGGATGGTAGCAGCGATGTGCTAGAAGAGAATGTATATTGTCGAACGTGCATGCCACTATTGATTACAAGAAAACATGGATGATGAGATACAAGGGAGCCCCACTTTACTTTCCTAAGATGATGAAGCCCAGAGTGGTTGAGCTAAAGGCACGCAATCGGAGTCAGATCCAGAACTATGAAGAGCTCTCGCAACTCATCACTATTATATAGGCTTCCCATGCACATGTATTGATGAGTATGGATGTTGTGGTACATGCACATGCAATCCCATATATTGGGACTCTCACCCAGGCAAAGAAAAAGGCACAGGTCTGACTAGAGCTTGACTCGTACTTTGATGAGTTGATGTGCATAGCCACCAGCCCAGACTTGCCAATCAGTGCAGACATAATGCACAAGTATGTTGATGGTCCAGCCATGCTAAAGACAATGATGAGCATACTATCAGATGAGTTGGACAGAGGAACCTGAGCAGTGTACCTAGATGCTATGGAGGCAAGAGTTAGGTTCTAGAAATATGTCACCTTGGAGTACACTAACACCATCGCGGACTACTGATCTTGGCATCAGTTTGCTATTGTCGATCATCACGAGGATGTCAAAGAGTTGGACTTACCACAGTTGTCCGAATCATAGTGATGTCTTGCATGGCTTGCTCAAGCCATTTTGTCTCACATGGGTACATATGCATTGTAATGTAACATCTTGTCAAGTGTAAGTTCAAGTGTCGATAGTTGGATGTAACATTCATAGAGCAGATGAAGATTCATGAGGGTAGATGAACTATCACAAAGGGGAATGTCAAAGGCCACCCCACCCTTTGCTGTAAATAGCCCCTCATAACTCATTGTATAGGATTTTGGTTAGCCAAGCTTCGATAGGAGTATCGTATAGAAATCTTGGACATTATTATAACGTGCCTTGGCTTCTCCAATGCGCAGAGATAATATATCTCTTTGGAGGAGCAGGCGGTTGTGGCTGTAATGTTCCACTATTGGAACTAGTGGTTGGACATGGATGTATTGTATGACTGGAACTTACACTTCTTAATATAACAGAGCTAGCATGTTTTCATGCATATGTTTTTATTGTAGTTGGACTGTTCTGGTTTTTGTAGAAATGTATGTTGTTTAACTTATGCATTTGTGTATGAACTATTTTGTATGCAATTGTATAAATCTTGTTCCAGATGTGTTGTTGGTTTAACTATCACTTTGGATTTATCTCTATCTTGCTTTCTAGATGGTGACACATCTTTGCTCATGTGTTCCCTTCCAAGATGAGTACAAGTATAGGTTTCCAAGGGGCGCACTCACCTCACTCTTCATGTGTTACAACCTCTCATGCACCTTCCTTGACTCACTGCATCTCTGTGACACCCTTGCTACCAACAGGGACATCTTACTTGCCTCTATGCGAAACTACGGTCAAGGCATTACCGTACAACCCATTGTTGGTACTCCTACACCAAACAGTCTGAGGTCTAATTGGGACTTCTTACCAGGGAGAACCCATGACATTTTGGCGGGCCTAGCACCCTCAATAGGCCCTTTATGTGACCACAGGTTAGCCCCCTTATCGTAGCTCCCTTTTCGGTGATTTTAAATCAAGGATTTTAACTTGGAGTTGCGACATTTCAATTTCATTGATCGTTGATTATCCCTCTACGTTCAACCTTAGCCCTTAGATCTTTAACTCTTTATATGACCACAGGTCAGCCCCTGTATTGAAGCTCCCTTATCAGTGATTTCCAATCAAGGGTTTAACTTGGAGTTGCGACATTTCAATTTCGTCAATCATCCGATAGCCCTTTAGTGCTTAGCCCTTAGTTCCTCGACTCTTTATGCGACCACAGGCTAGCCCCCTTATTGGAGCCCCTTTATCAGTTGTTCGAAATCGATGAATTCCTTATGATGCACATTGTGTTGCTACCTCTGATCGCTGATTATCAATTGATGACGTCATTAGTGCCATGTGTCGCCTCTTGAGTGGTGACACGTGTCACCTGGATATGACCCAATAGGACCCATGAAAATGATAGATCTGCATGCCACATGTCCTCCATACTACCACATCATAATTACTACAGATGCCACATGGATTTATTGGGACCAATAGTATTATGCCACATGGCTCCCATGAGGAGAGAGAAAAGTCTTGCTTGCACTTGGTTTTGCATTGAATTTCTTTGTTAATTGAAATTGGTTCCTCTTATTGCTTTAACACTATATCAGAACTTTTCCATTTCACAAATTTTCAATTGCATTCATGTCCAGAAGCATCGATCATCGATATTCCATGACCTTTGATATTGTGGGACTTTTGATTTGTGATAAATAATATCTCTTGACTGTTGCGACCTCTAATCGCCGATTGCCAATATCAACAATCGTTGATCGCAATTTTTGCTCTGACCTTCCCTGTTTCTGCTGTGGAAAACTCCTATTGTGATTTGTGATGTGTTCTTGGACCTCCAATATTCTCTTCTCCTTCATTTCAAAGGCAACAGAACCCCTAAACTTCAACATGCCATATCTTCTGATCCAGAAGTACATTGTCAAGCCTCCATATACCATTGGAAAGCTCATTCCAAGAAATATGTAATGGCGAGTGTCTTATTTAGCTTTGAGATCTTCTATGTCTTGGAATATGGCTTCAAAATTCACTTCTCTTTGGCACTTTGGACAACTAAAAACACATTTAGCAGTGAGTGACAACATTGGCTCCAACTGGGGACATTGCCTTGCTGGCAAGGTGCTAAGAACCTAAAGACTAGTAGCCTTCACCATTGGGCATGGAGTTAAAAATATAATGAACTTATAGAACCATAAAATATCCATGAAACTTTATTCGCGGAGATTCCTTTCCTCATCAAACTAAAATGCAGAAAAATAAATTCTATCAACTGAAAGTACATGCTCAGCTAGTGAGCTTATTTATGTACAACTCCTACTTCTGTATAGGTCTCAATTCACCTAAGTGATTCAACCCTCCAATCGATCCAGGCCAATATTTGGGTGCTAGACCCAACGCCTCCATGCTGCTAAAGTTTAAAAATTATAACTAACATGCACCATGAAAAATCTTTGGACCAAAATTTTTATATTTTCCCCCAACTTGGTAGTTCATGTGCAGCTCTTTCGATCTCAATCATGAACATGCTAGTGGGGTTATGTTCATGAAAATAAGTGGCTAAAATATGTATGCACCCCATAAGAGCTTTAGACCAAAGGTTTGACACATACCTTCGAATAGATGTATATTGTTGCAAGCCAAAGAAAGATACCATGTAGTCAACTACTGGATCATGAAACTGATGAGGAAAATTAGTAGTTGTCTCCCTTTCTTGAATAATTTTCAGGGAGGAATATTTCTACAATAGGTAGCCACAGACTTTTCTTGGCTTTTCAACTTTGGGCTCTTCTTGAAAAAAAAATCGGTGAAAGCCCTCTCTCCACTTCTTTGTAAGTAGATCCCTTTGATAATCTATGACCATCACATCCTCCTGAGAATCATATGAATCATAAATCAAAGGAGGTTCTTGAACCTATTCTCCAAGTGAAGGATTTGAATCGTAAACTAGAGCCTCTTCTTTCTCTACATCTTCCCATTACTGGGACTATTGTAGTTCAACTTCGCTCGACTTCCCATCAGAGTCATACTCATCATAAGAAGGAGAATCATCGAATTCGGTTGGATAAGTTCTCTGAGGGTTTATTTGCAGCTCAATGACGTTTCCTTCTTTTATTTTTTGACCACTAGGCAATGCTTCCTTATGTGAGTAGATATCTTCTCAGAATGGAGTCTCACAAACATCTTCAGTAGGATCATTACCCTCAGGTATATTTTCAACATTAAAATGTGAGCAGCAATCTTCGAACAGAGCATTCAGTGGGTATAATATTTTGAAATAGTGACAGAATGCTATATGAAAACATTTTACGAAGGATATGCTTCCATGAGGTATTATTCTGTACCAAACTTCAAAATCCTCTTCTAAAGAGTACATGAACAATTTATTTTGCATATCTTCAAAAATAATACCTTGTTTCTCCATGAATTCATGAAAATATTTGAGGTGTTGGTTAGGCCTTCTATTTTTGTTCCCACTGAATCTAAGAAAATAAGTATTCCATTCATGAAATGAAGGGACATGATTGGGATAACCAACAATAGAAGAAAAATCCAGTGGGGAAAATTGGTTGGATAGGAATGAAGGAATGGCTATCTTGAAACCCTTTTAGGTGAGTGATCTCAAGTTCAAAGGCAGGGGAAAATTTTGGTTTCTTTAGCATTAGAGTGAGTAGGAGGCTACTTGAAAGCCAGGGCGATAGAATAGAGATATGGACAGTGGAGTCACCAGGATATTTACCATATAATTGAAATAGTGGAGTCGCTAAGGTGAGAGACCTTCAACCTACACTTCGCTTGCTCACCTAACAAAGGGAATGTAAAAATTTGTCGTACCCAGGGGAAAATATTCTAATTCGTTACTCAGCAAGGTTCTTAAAGACAACCTCTGGGTTGATTCTAGACCAGTGCCTAGGACATCTTAAATAGAGGAGTTCTTTGGAAGATTATCAGTGAGGGGTTTTAAAATCACCCCAATTGTCAAGAAATTTGAAAAAGAGAATAAAAGGGGGCTTGGTTCAATAGCCCTTCATCAAGGTTTACTCAAGACAATACATGGATCTGAATGTTCAGGGGGTAAATTGAGATAACTTCAAAGAGAAATTTCTAGTTCTGGTGATTGACACACAATAACAGGTAGCTTAATATCGCAGTTGCATTAAGTGAAGAGGAGGAAAGGGATGAGGGAAATTGGTGTGTAGGGACGATTGCAAGGCAGAATCCTAAGCCACAATGTTCCAACAAAAATATGGAATAGGGAGGAGACAAAAGAGTGGAAGGAGTGGAACACTAGTCAAGGTTTCGTGCCATATACCTCAGGGGCATATTTGTCACCAAAATCATAAGTAAATATGTGCATTGTTGGCTTAGAGGGTCCTAAACCAGGCTCAAAGTTAGTTAAGCCAAACAAATCCCTACATTACTGGCCCTTTTGGCATCAATTTGCGGTGCGCATACTGAAGTCTCACCCAAAGTAGTATGGGGGGATGTTGGAACCAAGTTACCACACCCAGAGATCAGTGTGATGTCCTTTTGGAAACCTAGATATGCCTTCATGCAGACCTCTATGCTTATGTGGCCTAATGCTGTAACTTCTTCTAATCGGCCTCTATACCTCTAAGAAGGTCTACGATCGGCTTTTTCTGACCTTGAACAGGAGAATTATCTACTTATACGCATCATAGATTACTCTTAACCATTATTTTCTCAAATCTACTTAAGTGTTCGATAACTTTAACATAATTTGTTATAGTCTTCACATAATCACTTAACATTAATTGCATTCAGATAACAATGTGAAACAAGTAAAGTCGCACATTAATACATCATTATTTCATAAAACCATTATTCATCACAGCATAAGGCACATTCATACATAACAAAAAATAATGGATAAAACACAAGAATTTCTGCAACAATCTTCTTTATTAATATTCAGTTAAGCTTACAGGCTCCAAAACTTACCAGTGCACTCAGATGTAGGGGTCCATGCACTCAGTTGTGGACACTACTCTAGGCCTCTGTGCACTCAGCTGCAGAGCCTTTCCCCGTCTAAGACTTCTACTTCTACACTAGACTTCTTCGCTCGCACCCATAGACAACTTCTTCCCTTTCCTTAGATATTCCTAAGACACATATATTTATACAATCCCATGGTCCGTGCACCATGGGTAGATATTCAAAGCCGATTCAATTTAAATAAAATAAGGGTAAAACCCTTTTTTATTCTTTAAATAACTATGCACTCTGCGACCACAACTTGCAGAGACTTTACATCTTTTTACATCAAACTTGGGATTTTGCCCCAAAACTAACCCAAGGGACCCCATCCCAACAGGCCCCCAACACAAAGATCATGACTCACTCTCGAGTCACTCAGATGGCATGGAGATATTGCTGCGAATATCTCCCAGTTCCACTTGTACCACTCCTACTTCAGCCACGCTCTGTGTGGCTTCCTACTTCACCTAATCAACCAGCTGCTCTGTGGTTGGCCCCTCAGTGTCCTGCTTGATATTCTGTTGTGTAAGCTGCAGGTTCGCCAGCTTGCCCTGTATGTTGACGGAGACTTGGTAGGCTTCTTCTAACCAAGGATCCAACCATGCCTTAAGGATTGCCACTTTTTTCTGTGTGGCTTCCACTTGTGCAAGGAGTTGCTTCCCCTCTTGCAACTTGGCAAAGGCATTGCACTGTAGCCACTATGCGTGTTGTCAACTGCACTTTGTCATATTGTTGCTGAAGCTTGTTGGTCTCTATCTTTAATCTCTGTAGGTTGGGATCTTCTTATAGGGTCATTACTACTTCCATGGCTTGCTCAAACAATGTTGTATAGTCCACCACCGCGGCATCGACAGTAGCTAGTCCATCCTTAACAATTGCTTCACGATGTTCCCTAACTTCTAGAGGGGTCATAGGATGGGACTTGAACTCCAATTCTATGATTTTTAAGTTGAGCTCGAACTGAAATCGGGCCACCTCTATCTTAGCATCATGGACACCTGCTACCAATTTCTTGATCTTGGCCTCAAGCGACACCCCCTTCGATATGTGCAACTCCGGTACTGTCCTTCATGCTCCAGCCACTGCGGTTGCCAATTGGGCACTCTGTACCTGGATCATTTCTTTTGTCTTCAAGGCCTCTATTTTTTTGGCAAAAATTTTCTTATTGTTCACTCGATATTCACTTCTGAGGCTGAGCGCGCACTACTCTCGCACTCATAACTCCATTGACACACCTGCCTACAATGTGTGAAGATACTTGTTGGGGAGCATTGTGAGGTTGAGGTCGATGTTCTTTAGACTACTCACGATGATCTTGTCATCGGCTACTTCTGTGCTTAAAGATCCTTCTGGTAGCATGACTGATCGGAGATCCACTGAATAGACCATTTCTACGGCCTGACTAGTCCCTGGTGCCAAGCTTGTTTGTGCAGTGTTCACCTGACTGGCGCCCACCTAGATCCTACTGGTCTGGTTCTACAACTCACATAGATCCCTTTAAAGAGTACCAAGCAACTGTAGGTGCTTCTGTTCGAACTACTGCGACAGTTCCACTATGGTTTCACGCACTTTGTCTCCAATCTCATCGAGATCGTCTTCTACGAGCGTGATGGTATCCAGCGATGACTTTGTTGCTTTTGACATCTTTCGAGGTCCCTCCTTCTATTGTTCCCTGTACCTCTTCATCCAGACGGGGGTGCTCTATCCTTCATCTCTACCACCTCCCTGCTTTGACTACTCCTCTTCCTCATTCTAGAGCGAAGGGGATTTACCGCTTCGCTCAAAGTTTCGTTGTTCCTATTTGGTCCACTGCTTTGCAGCGCACTCTTTTACTAGTTGGGCCTTCTCCTCGGCATCCCTTCTGCACTTCTCGGTCAACTACACTACGGGATCGGTGATAGACATGATAGAGTACCCACGCAACTCCTTAACCAGTTTGAACTTCTCCTTCATCTTTTCTGCCAGGTCATGCTCACTAGTTTTTCCTCTAAACTCCTTGGCTGGATTCAAGCCTAAATGTAGCAGGAGTTTGATTCGATGGATCAGCATGTCAGTGATGAGGATCAGTGTGCTTAGCCATAAACATCCATCATGTACCAGGGTTAGAAATTGCTTGATAGCGATGATATTGATGTTGGAGCAGTGGTAGTGGGGCACCCACAACAGGTTCAGTAGCCTTGACTGGTTCACTCCGCGAATCCACTCAACTGGCTCCAATGCTGTGACACCAAATTCTTTATAGTACACCTGCTTCATATAATTCTTCGTCGCAAGGTGGGGGAACCTCTCATGGTCCACCAAATCCCAGTCTTCCATTTTCAAATGGGGAATCCACACCAAGCGTGGGCCTTCATAGGTAATACTTTGTGGTAGCAAGGGCATTTTTAGGAGGAATTTCCCTGCATCTGGGTCCTCAGTGACCTTCACCTTTCCCTTACGTGGAGGGATATAATCCAGCAGTTTGGAGATGGACTCCATGCCCTCGGAATATATATCCTTTGTGCCCTCTTCAGCCTCTAAATCCACAACTTTCACCTTATCCTTCGTCGATTGTTTATCTTTCTTCTGAGCCTAGGTAGTGGCATGCTTCCTCGATGACTCATGCACCAGCATTGGACTCTTCTACTTGTCTTTCTTGGGCTTGGGATGCTCATGTACTGGTGTAGGCTTTGGCCTAGGTGACCTAGGCGCTGTAGGCACTGGAGTCAGTTCCTCCATGCTTACAACTTCCAAAGACGCTCCTTCGAAGGCAACAACTCCTCTTGTGCTTGCAGTCTCACCTGGTCTGAACATGGTGCTGAGAATAAACTACTGGGTATCCTTAAGTAAGGTGTCAAACACTGAGCTAGCGACCAAATCTATGAAAACCTGAGGATTCATAAATGATGAACAACACAGCTCAAAAATTATAAGGATGCAAAGTGTTCTCTACTGGATGACCATGTGTAATTTATAGGTGAATTTTGAATTCAAATTCGACCATTCCCCCCAAAATCTGTTCATAAATGTTGATTTGGAAGTAGATCTTTAAATATTTCAGCCTTAATTACCTTAAATGTCACCCCCCCTACTCCTCTTAACCATCTCCTCATTGTCCAATCATGAACATTGACTGTAATGACCATCTTTTGGTTGTGCTACAAAGTCTCTCCCCTCATAGTGCAACTCCCTTCATGCGCCTTCTCATATTGTGACATTACCCTTTTTTGCGCAGCCCTTCCGTTGCATAGTTCCACCAACCAGGTAGTTTAGTTTATAGTCATGCACTCTCTTGCAACTGCCTGGAGGGTTAAGATTGTCCTGCCATCATGTAGTCATTGGGCAAATCCCCTATGTATGGCTTCAACCAGCTGCCATTTACCCTTCCCGAAAATGGTTCTCCATTCAACTTTGCAAGTTGAACTGTGCCACCATTTGTAATCTCTTTGATGACATATGGCCCCAGCCAGTGCATCTGAAACATTCTCGTAAACTTATCATACTTGCTATCATATAATAAAACTAAGTCATTTACCTTGAAGGTGCGCAGTTTGATGTGTCGATCATGCCAAGATTTTTCGCATTCCTTCTGAACCAGCTGATGGAATCTAGCCGAAAACCTATCTTCTTCGAGCTCCATTAGCTGCGCGATCCGTTCTTCTAAGGCCCCATGGTCCTCCATTCCTGTGAAATCCTCTATGTGTAGACTCAGCACAATATATTCCATCAACATGAAAGCCTCTACACCATAAACCAATCAGAAAGGCATCTAACCTGTTAGCTTTTTGCAAGTAGCTATGTATGCCCATAACACCATTGGTACACACACGACCCAATCATTATGTTGCATGTTGCAAATATTCATTAACACATTCTCCAATATCTTATTGAAAGCCTCAATAGTTTCATTGGCCTGAGGATGATATGGTTTAATTTTTTGATGGTAAACCTGGAACTCCTCTGTCAACGCGGTGATCATTTCATTGAGAAAATGTGTACCACAGTCGCTCATCAATTCCTTTTGGAAATTGAACCTGGTAAACACATATTCAAACAAAAACTTGGTTTCTGTTGCCCCTGTACAGTCCTTCACAGGTTGTGCCTTCACCCATTTGGTCAAATATTATGTCATGGTGATGATGTAGCACGCACCTATTTTCTTACTTGGGGGATGAATCAGTCATACAAAATCAATTGCCCATTTATTAAATGGATGCAATGACACATGAGGATTAAATGGTAACTCATCCCTCTGTGACAACCTACCCATCCTTTGACATGCATCACATGCCTTACAATATGCTTTAGATTCTTTATCAAGCTTCTGCCACCACAACCCAGCGCACAAAACCCTCTGCATTGTTGCTTTCCCTGCACAATTCTCTCCCGCAACTCCTCCATGAGATTCAACGAGGATACCATATCATTCAAAATCGGGCACATATCGTCGAAGTATCTTGTCTAATCCCATATTATACAAGTGGCCTGCAATTACAGAGAAATCTGTCACGTGCACTACCAACTCTTTCTTCTAATGACTGATTGTATCCTTCGAGAGTTGTCCCTGTAATCAAGAAGTGGATAATATCTGCGAAGTGGTTATCTTCTATGTGCACCACAAAGAGCTACGTGTCAGGCATCCCTTCCTCCAAATTAGTAGGCTCCTCTCCTGTCTCAATGCGCAACAGATGGTTAGGCCCTACATTCAACATTCCTAGTTTCACAATTACCTCAAAATCATATTCTTGGAATAACAATAGCCATCTACATATTTTCCCCCCTATCATAGGCTTATTGACTAGGTACTTAGCGAAGTGGTCTGTGTACATATTGAAATGTTTGCGCAATAGATAGTGCCTAAAATTTTGGAGCACATACACCATAGCCAATCCCTCGCACTTT
>Ga0181465_101184_pt1 | contig 11230 bp, 5 predicted proteins | sample InSIn3gowninarea_FD_119076 | JGI IMG/M metagenome (GOLD analysis project Ga0181465, IMG submission 119076) | Clean room microbial communities from NASA Spacecraft Assembly Facility at Jet Propulsion Laboratory, Pasadena, California, USA -... ... | reverse complement strand
ATTTAAGTTGATCAAGTGCAACTTCCACACACATTTTTTTTTTAAATTTGAACAATGGATGTCATAAATCTATATATTATTTCATTTTCATGCTTTGCAAGTCGCAAGTCACAAGGGTTTTGATCTAGAGCTTCCCTTTATTAAAGTCCTGATGCAATGTATCGTGCCAATTGCTTATCAAAAATCACTACTTCCCCCCGGCTTAAGGCCTTATTGCCCCCACTCAAATGTTCTGATGTGATATGTAAGTAGTCGCTAATTGCAAATCATGAAGACTTGGGGTTTTCCATCCTCTTAAGCAAACTTGTGATGCGATAGGTAATGATTCACGGACACAACAAGTTACAAAAGTTCTGTATATAACATTTCAAATCCGGATTTTGGATCTGCTAAGTGTTTGTGCTAATTGTTAATGTAACTTGGATTTTCACCTGTAGGACCAAAACCATGTAAATAAACTTCGCCGATTCGATATCGGTGATCCAACAACTGGGATTTAAATCAGCAACAAACAATGACGTTTATAGGAGAGGCCACGATTTCAATTAACTCTATGTTTTTCTATTACAAAGCATGAAAATGAAATAATATATAGATTTATGACATCCATTGTTCAAATTTAAAAAAAAAATGTGTGTGGAAGTTGCACTTGATCAACTTAAATCAATAGCATACGATTAGGTAGTGATGGTTTAACAAATGTAGTTTTGTAGTTTGTTTTGAGTGTTTTTTGCATATCAATATTATCTTTATATTCATATTACTTTATGAATAAGTTTATATTATTTGTAAATATATTTTAATTACTCATAATTAACCTAATTAATTGTTCACTATAATTGTTCACTATAAATTAACTGTGTGGCACCATTGTTTTGAGAATGGTTTAAACAATTTTTTTTTTAAAGAAATAGAATAATATAATTATATAAGAGAATAATGAAAAAACTCTTCTCATTATATTACATACATATTACAATATGTTATAAAAATAAGATATGGATTTTATAAAATTATATTATAAAAAGTTTTATTAAATCTCTTACTGTAACCTATTTTTTTCTTTCATAAATTATAATTACAAAAAAAGCATTGTAGAATAAAAATATGTATAAGAATAGTTTAATTCCTTTTTTTGTTCAAGTGAGAGTGGGACCTTCCGTTAATCTAGAAAAATGCATAATGTACCAGGAGCAACACTAGCTCTGTGAAAATTCTACAGGCCATTGCACTGGCATAACTCAAACCTAACTCCAAAAACTGTGAAAAAACCGAACAAGACAAGAGAGGAGCAAAAAACAAAACATCCTCCCAACCTAGTGTGCAGAGAAACCAAGAAATACCCATGAACAATACGCCTGTGGGATATGGCCCACAAAACCTAGCAGAAGCATTCGAAAGAGGTTTTAAGCCTTAAAACTTGACCACAACACAATATCGGGTTTTCCTTTTAAAAATCAAGACCGATAATTATATCGGAATTCAAAGGAAACCATGGGAAATCTCACTCAACACCCAAAAGGCCGAACTTATTACACCCATGATTATAAATATCGATGAGTCCACACTCCCAGTCCATCGGTGTACCGCTGCACTCTCCATTCACCGACCACTGATCGGCCCAATCTCAACTGTCGATTCCATGTTCCGATCCAACAGCTGCCAGGGACTCGCACAATCACCCATCAGCGTATCACAATTCTATCTCTATCATCCCTTGACCCCCTTCTGTAGCAGTTTGCGATTAGGTCCTGGTCATTGATCTGGTGCTCAAACCAACGACTGTTGCTGGCCTGTTCAAACAACTTGCACGACAAACCTCAGCTGTTTATCTGCTCGCTCTAGATCGGATGACTGTGAGGAATTTCGAGTGGATAAGTAGAATGAGGAATAATCGCCCAAAAAAATGGTTTTCTCTTTCCTCCTCAATGCTATGTGTTGCTTGATGAGTGGCATCGGGTGCTCACCCTTCAATACTGCTTAAGGGTTTGAAGTCGCCTGAAATACCACTTTTACTGTTGCAAAACCATTTTCCCCTGCGAATTAACTCCCCGCTCTTGCTCCATTACTGTCCAACGAACTGACAGTTCTAGTTCCTTTCTGTCTACGTCGTCGATCTTTTGTTGATCGATGGATTTACACTTAACCCTCTGTTTATCCACCATACTTCATCTTTACACAGAACACTATATTTTCCAGGTCCGTCTGTAGAACAAACCTACATGTAGATTCCAGCCCGAAATCCATAGGATGATGGATTTCAGGGCACACATTAGTCAGGTGCCTATCATCCTCCCTACTATTTACCACTTGCTACTTCCCTGTGATTGGTCTACTTTCTTCTTTCCCCATTAGCCGTCTCTCTACGTATTTCCCATGCTTTGAAAGTACTCCCTATCATTTGTAGCCTATTTGTGACAGTCTTCGCGCAATCTTCTTGGGGGAGTCGACATCCAGTCATATCCTCTATTACTTTTAGAACAGAGTACTCCTTTTAGAACAGAGTAAAACAAATATTTTAAATTTTTCTTTTAGAAAACTTTAAACACATTTTTCTTTCATAAATTATAATTATAAACATAGTAAAAATATGTATAGGATTAGAGTAATTCAATAAAACAAATCTTTTCAATTTTTTTTAAATGAAACTTTAAACTCCTTACTTAATATATGTTTAAATTTATGTGTTTTTAGATTTTCCATTGTTTTTAATTTGGTGAAAATTATTTGGAATTACAATTAAATTTGAAAAAAAAATAAAAATAAAAATTTACAAGTAAATTTGAGTAAAGATTCTTTGGAATCACAAGTAAAACATAGTTAGTTCCAACCAAAAATTTGTTAACATCTACTTATTAGACAAGCCATTAAGATCAAGTTATATATCATTATTTTTTTAAAATAATGGAGACATATAGAATTAATTGTTTTAGAAAACACATTTTCTTAATTGTTAAGAACATTTAAATTATAACTATTATGATTAGTGTATCATTAAAAATTACATTATTAAGTAAGAAATACTATTTTAATAAATATTAAGAAATTCAAATAATTAAAAAAGGTTATAAATATATATAATTATGTTGAAAAATCTCATAAACATAAACCATATTACATCTTTTATTATTTAAATTTCCTAATATGTATTAATTTAACCATATACCACATTATCATAATCATGTAGATATTAATGTAGTCCATTGGAATGCTTAGGTTGTGATATTAATGCAATCCATTACAAGGATTATCTTATCATATTAACAATCTATTGTTTTACTAATAAATAAGTAAAATGATTTTAGATTAATTCTAAATATGAAAAAAATTAATACATACTAATATGTTGTTTTAGAAATTTAGTAATATAATTTTAATTTGATATTTTTGCATTCATTATGATTGAGTCAAATTTTTTTTGGTCAAATTCCAACCAAAAATTGTTTAGGTCATTCACATTACATACATAATTAAAACATATAACTAAAATAAGTTCACTACTATACAAAATAGGTATCCATGTGATCTTGAGTCTAGAAAAATAACCAAGTTGTTCACCAACTATTTTTTATTGGTTCAAATTTCACTCTTACACAACCATTAACATTTTTTATCCTTAACAAAATGGAAAATTGTGTATGGTAAATTATGTACTTATGTTACTTTTGATTTTATTCAACATTAAATTGTTTTGTTGATATCAAATGCCTTTTTTTTTTTTTTACTGTTAGCTGATTTCACTATTTCATCATGGATCCAACTATTTGGAGTTGTATTCCATTTGAAGTTGTTGAACTTGTCTTCCTGTGGCTCCCTTTATTAGTTGTGATAAAATTTGGCACTGTTTGTAAAAAATGGAAGAATGCTTTGCATAACACTTCTTTCTTTTTACATTGTAAGAATGTCTTTACGAACAAATTTGGATTTCTTGTTCCTTTCCTCAATAGTGAAGACAATTGTTTTGTTGCTTAATATCTTAATTAGAATGGCCACATATATAAATTTCATTCAGGATTCATTTTTTCAAGATATAGAGTAGAGTGTATTATTGGCCCAATGGTGGTTTTATCCTTACCAACAGAATGCTCCCAAACGCACAACTATTTTGTAATGAATCCATTTACAAAGGCATTTAAAAACATAGGGCCAATACGAATTGGAAACCATCTCATCTTAAAGGTATCTACACATTTTCCTTCCATGATATTTTTCCACTTTGATTCAAATGAGATGACTAGCCCGTAGAGAAAATAAGGGAATCAATTGTGTATAAATTCTCCATGATATGACTAGTCAGTAGAAAAAATAAGGTTCTGGTCTTTTTTTAAAGGCTCTCCCAAATTTTTTAATGGTTTAATAATTTTGTATTTAATTTATGTGGGTCTAGTTTATGCAAGGCAGATCTTAAAAGACACTATTTAGGTTGTGGTTTTTTTAAAATGCTATGGTCTAATAATTTTATATATACTCTACCCTGCGTTGCATTTACACTCTCAAAGTCTCAAAGTTTTTGTTGATGGTGGATGAATAATCACTGCAAGAAGCCAATGTTATTAAGACTCCAGCCAACCGTAAATTATTATAAGACTTTAATTACCTAGTTCCAATAGGTGCATATTTTAGATTTAGGTTAAAATAATAAAAGTACGTTATAATAGAACCTGCGATTATACTATCAAACCACTTTCTGCATTTTGTATTTGGTTTCACTCATATGAAAGCATTGTCTTCTTTTTAACCTATGAAAATTTGGAATTTTCACGATGAAAAACTACACATTGGTTATTTGATATAGGGTTTACCATCAAACTTTCGTGGTCTTTTGGTCTTTCATTGTTATTAAAATCGCTAAAGCTACAAGATTTTAAGTTTTTCTTAGTGGACCATAAGTCTAGCTGTAGTGTATCTTAGCATTTATTTACGAGCGAGTTGCTGATCCATTCACTCTATCATTAATGACATTAATTGGGAAAATACATTTCAGGGATTACGAATCATTATTTGATATATGGTTTCCCATCAATCTTTCATGGTCTTTTCATCTTTCATTGTTATTAAAATCCCTAAAGCTACAAGCGTTTATGTTTTGCTTAGTCGACCATAAGTCTAGCTGTAGTGTATCTTGGCATTTATTTATGAGGCAGTTACTGATCCATTCACTCTATCATTAATGTAATTGACGAAGATGGAAACAGTGGCTTAAGAAATCTCAACAATCACCCCGTTGTTCACTCTTTTTACACAATTCTTCCTTTCGCTTTTATAACTCGAATTCCTTTGGAACAAGGCCAAAACAATGCATTTGCGCTTTATAAACAAAAATGTCCACGATTCACCAAAGATCATGATCTAACTGAACTGACAGTCCAGATTAAATTGCATTGTGGCAAGTCACAATGGTTTTTATCTAGAGCTTCCCTTTGTTAAAGTCCCGATGTGATTTATTGCGCAGATCTCTTATCAGCAATTGCTACTTCCCTCCGACTTAAGGCTTTATCATCCCCACTCAAAAGTTTCGATGTGATACGTCGGCAATTGCTAATCGAAACTCATGAATACTTGGGGTTCGCCTTCCTTCTAAACAAACTTGCAATGGGATAGGTAATGGTTCACATACCTGACAATTTACAAAAGTTCCATGTATAACATTTCGAATCCGAGTTTCAGATCTGCTAAGTGTTTGTGCTGATTGTTAGTGTAACTTGGATTTTTGCTTGTAGGACCAAAACCATGTAAATAAACTTCTCTGATCCAATATCGGTGATCCAACGACTGGGATTTAAATTGGCAACAAACAATGACGTTTATAGAAAAGGCCACAATTTTGATTAACTCTGTGTTTTTCCATTACAAAGCATGAAAATTAAATAATATATAGATTTATGACATCCATTGTTCATATTTAAAAAAAAATGTATGTGGAAGTTGCACTTGATCTACTTAAATCAATAGCATAAGATTAGGTAGAGATGGTTTATAAAATGTAATTTTGTAGTTTGTTTTGAGTGTTTTTTTGCATATCAATATTGTCTTTATATTCATATTACTTTATCAATAAGTTTATATTATTTGTAAATATATTTAAATTACTCATAATTAACCTCTCTTTTTTTGTTGTGGTTCATGGACACATTGATCAACGGGAGGTCACTACGTCCACTGAAAAATCTAGGCTAATTGACCCTGAAGGGAATCTAGCCCTGCAGCGCACTAGCAAGGCCTAACCCCAAGGGATTTAGGCAGAATGGACCCTGTGACCTCTTGAACGGAAAGGCACTGAATTTTACCAACTGAGCTAACCCTTGGGGCAACTCATAATTAACCTAATTAATTGTTCACTATAATTGTTCACTATAAATTAACTATGTGGCACCATTGTTTTGAGAATGGTTTAAACATTTTGTTTTTGAAAGAATAGAATAATATAATTATATAAGAGAATAATGAAAAAAATCGTCTGATTATATTACATACATATTACAATATGTTAGAAAAATAAGATATGGATTTTATAAAATTATATTATAAAAAGTTTTATTAAATCTCTTACTGTAACCTTTTTTTCTTTCACAAATTATTATTACAAAAAAAACATTGTATAATAAAAATATGTATAAGAATAGATTAATTCTTTATTTTGTTCAAGTGAGAGTGGGACCTTTCATTAATCTAGAAAAATGCACAATGCACAAAGAGCAGCACCAGCTCTCTGAAAATTCAATAGGCAGCTGGGCTGGTAGAACCCGAACCTAACTCCAAAAACTGTGAAATACCTGAACAAGACAACGGAGGAGCAGAAAACAAAACATCCTGCCAACCTAGTGTGTAGAGAAACTAAGAAATACTCATGAACAATCCTCTTGTGGGATATGGCCCACAAAACCTAGCAGAATCATTCAAAGAGGCTTTAAGCCTTAAAACCTTACCATAACTCAATACCGGGTTTTCCTTTTAAAAACCAGGAAAGATAATTATATCGGAATTCAAAGGAAAACACGGGAAATCCCACTTAACACCCAAAAGGCCAAACTTCAAAAATATTACACCCGCGATTATAAATATCGGTGGGTCCGCACTCCCAGTCCATCAGTACACCACTGCACTCTCCATTCACTGATCACCTATTGGCCCAATCTCAGCCATCGATTCCATGTTCTGATCCAACAACTTCCAGCGCATCGCACAATCACCCATTGGCATATCGTAATTCTATCTCTGTCATCCCTTGACCTCCCTCTATAGAGGTTTTTGATTAGATCTTGGTCGTTGATCTGGCACTCAAACTGACGATTGTCAGTGGCCTGATCAACCAACTTACAATACAAACCTTAGCCATTGATTTTCTCGCTCTAGATCAGACGACTATGAGGAATTTCGAGTGGACAAGTAGAATGAGGATTAATCGCCTGAAAAAATGATATTCTCTCTTCTCCTCACTGCTACGTGTTGCTTGATGAGTGGCATCGGGTGCTCACCCTTCATTACTGCTTAAGGGTTTGAGGTCACCCAAAATACCACTTTTACTATTAAAAAATCCATTTTCCCCTGCAAAGTAACTTCGCACACTTACTCCGTTAATGTCCATCCAACTGACGGTTCTCATTTCTTTTTGTCTACGTTGTCAATCTTCTGTTGATCGATGGATTTATGCTTAACCCCCTGTTTCTCTGCCATACTCTGTCTCTACACAGAACACTCTATATTTTCCAAGTTCGTCCGTAGAATAAACCTACATGTAGATTCCAGTTCGAAATCCATAGGATGATGGAATTCAGGACACACTTTAGTCAAGTGCTTGCCATCCTACCTGTTGTTTACCACTTGGTACTTCCCTCTGATTGGTCCACTTTCTTCTGTTCCCATTAGTCGTCTCTCTACTTATTTCTCATCCTTCTAAAGTACTCCCTATCATTGGTAGCTTGTCTATGACAGTCTTCACGCAATCTCCCTAGGGGAGTCGACATCCAGTCATATGTTATATTACTTTTAAAACAAAGTACTCCTTTTAGAAAAGAATAAAGCAAATATTTTCAATTTTTTCTAGAAAACTTTAAACACATTTTTTTATTCTTTCATAAATTATAATTACAAATATAGTAAAAATATGTATAGGAATAGATTAATTCAATAAAACAAATCTTTAAAAAAAAATTAAAAGAAACTTTAAACACCTTAATTAATATATGTTTTAATTCATGTGTTACTATTTTTAATTTGGTGAAAATTCTTTGGAATTACAAGTAAATTTGAGTAAAGATTGTTTAGAATCACAAGTAAAATGTACTTAGTTCCAACCACTATCATATTAACAAGGATTATCTTATCATATTAACAATCTATTGTTTTATTAATAAATAAGTAAAATGATTTTAGATTAATTCTAAATATGAAAAAAATTAATATATACTAATATGTTGTTTTAGAAATTTAGTAATATAATTTTAATTTGATATTTTTGGATTCATTATGATTGAGTCAATTATTTTTTTGTCAAATTCCAACTAGAAATTATTTAGGTCATTCACATTACATACATAATTAAAACATATAACTAAAATAAATTCACTAATATACAAAACAGGTAGCCATGTGATCTTGAATCTAGAAAAAAAACCAAGTTGTTCACCAACTATTTTTTATTGGTTCAAATTTCACTCTTACACAACCATTAACATTTCTTATCCTTAACAAAACAGAAAATTGTGTATGGTAGATTATTTATTTATGTTACTTTTAATTTTATTCAACATTAAAATGTTCTGTTGATATCAAATGCCTTTTTTTTCTACTGTTAGGTGATTTCTCTGTTTCATCATGGATCCAAGCATTTGGAGTTGTCTTCCATTCAAAGTTCTTGAACTTGTCTTCCAGTGGCTCCCTTTATCGGTTGTGATAAAGTTTGGCACTGTTTGTAAAAAATGGAAGAATGCTTTGCAAAAACCTTCTTTATTTTTACGTTGCAAGAATGTCTCTACAAATGAATTTGGATTTCTCATTCCTTTCCTCAATAGTGAAGACAATTGTTTTTCTACTCAATACCTTAATCAGAATGGCCACATATATCAATTTCATTTGGGATTCATAGTTTCAAGATACAGAGTAGAGTGTATTGTTGGACCAATGGTGGTTTTATCCTTACCAACAAAATGCTCCCAAACACACAACTATTTTGTAACGAATCCATTTACAAAGGCATTTAAAAACATAGGGCCAATACGAATTAGACACCATCTCATCTTATAGGTATCTACACATTTTCCTTCCGCGATATTTTTCCACTTTGATTCAAATGAGATGACTAGCCTGTAGAAAAAAGAAGGGAATTGATTGTGTATAAATTCTCCATGATATCCCTAGCCGGTAGAAAAAAGAAGGTTCTAATCATTTTTTTAAATGCTCTCCCAAAATTTTTAATGGTTTAATAATTTTGTATTTAATTTCCGTGGGTGTAGTTTATGCACAACAGATCTTAAAAGACACTATTTAGGTTGTGGTTTTTTTTAAACGCTATGGTCTAATAATTCTATACATACTCTACCCTGCGTCGCATTTACACTCTCAAAGTCTCAAAGTTTCTGTTGATGGCGGATGAAGAATCACTGAAAGAAGCCGATGTTATTGAGACTCCAACCAACCGTCAATTATTATAAGACTTTAATTACCCAGTTCCAATGGGTGCATATTTTAGGTTTATGTTAAAGTAGTAAAGGAACGTTATAATAGAACCTGTTATTATACTATCAAACCACTTTTTGCATTTTGTATTTGGTTTCACTCATATGAAAGCATTGTCTTCTTTTTAACCCACGAAAATTTGGAATGTTCACGATGGAAAACTACACATTGGTTATTTGAAATAGGGTTTACCATCAAACTTTCATGGTCTTTTGGTCTTTCATTGTTATTAAAATCCATAAAGCTGCAAGCGTTTAAGTTTTTCTTAGCGAACCATAAGTCTAGTTGTAGTGTATCTCAATGTTTATTTGCAAGGCAGTTGTTGATCCATTGACTTTGTCATTAATGTCATTAATTGGGAAAATATGTTTCATGGATTACGAATCATTATTTGATATATGGTTTACCATAAAACTTTCATGGTCTTTTCATCTTTCATTGTTATTAAAATCCCTAAAGCTGCAAGTGTTTAAGTTTTTTTTAGTCGACCATAAGTCTAGCTATAGTGTATCTCAGTGTTTATTTACAAGGCAGTTACTGATCCATTCACTCTGTCATTAATGTCATTGATGTAGGCAGAAACAGTGGCTTAAGAAATCTCAGCAATCACCCCGCTTTTCACCCATTTTATACAATTCTGCCTTTTGATTTTAGAACTGGAATGCCTTTGGAACAAGGCCAAAACAATGCATCTGTGCTTTATAAACAAAAATTTCCACGATTCATCGGAGATCATGATCTAACTAAAGTGACAGTCCAGATTGAATCACATCATCACAAGTCGTAAGGGTTTTGATATGGAGCTTCCCTTTGTTAAAGTCTTGTTGCGATTTATCACGTCAATCACTTATCGACAATCACTGCTTCCCCACAGCTTAAGGCATTTTGGCACCCACTCAAATGTTCTGATGTGATATGTTGGTAGTCACTAATCGCAACTCATGAAGACTTGGGGTCTGCCTTCCTCTTAAACAAACTTGCGATGCGATAGGTAATGGTTCACGGACCTGACAAGTTACAAAAATTCTGTGTATAACATTTCAAATCCGAATTTCGGATCTGCTAAGTGTTTTCGTTAATTGTTAGTGTAACTTGGATTTTCAACTGCAGGACCAAAAACATATAAATAAACTTCGCTGATCCGATATCAGTGATCCAACAGCTGGGATTTAAATCAGAAACAAACAATGAAATTTATAAAAAAGGCCATGATTTTGATTAGCTCTATGTTTTTCTATTAAGAAGCAAGAAAATTAAATAATATATAGATTTATGGCATCCATTGTTCATATTTAAAAGAAAAAATGTGTGTGGAAGTTGCACTTGATCTACTTAAATCAATAACATAAGATTAGGTACAGATGGTTTATGAAAAGTAATTTTGTAGTTTGTTTTGAGAGTTTTTTGCATATCAATATTGTCTTTATATTCATATTACTTTATGAATAAGTTTATATTATTTGTAAATATATTTAAATTACTCATAATTAACCTAATTAATTGTTCACTATAAATTAACTATGTGGCACCATTGTTTTGAGAATGGTTTAAACAT
>Ga0181465_100491_pt2 | contig 11231 bp, 5 predicted proteins | sample InSIn3gowninarea_FD_119076 | JGI IMG/M metagenome (GOLD analysis project Ga0181465, IMG submission 119076) | Clean room microbial communities from NASA Spacecraft Assembly Facility at Jet Propulsion Laboratory, Pasadena, California, USA -... ... | reverse complement strand
TTCTCCCTCCTGTTCGCAGAGACCCTTCCAAAGGACCTTGATAGTTCGAAAGAGGACCTGTGCTGGCCAGTTGTGCCCTATAAGCTTGAATAATGTTGATTGTTTTAATATTTTAAATTCATACGAAGTGCGGTAGTATAAGAAAGGATTTTATTGTGCTTTCCCCATATCTCCCTATCGTTCATAATGGAAGTTTTTTTTTTTGTATTTCTAAATGAAATTGATATAATGATTTTGTGTAGTTTCAATTTTTGTATACAATTGCTTGACATAAAATGTTTTTATCTTAATCAAAATAAGAACTTCGCAAAAAACAAAGAATTATTGTTAAAAAAAAATTGCTTTATGTTTGTCTCGTTTCTATTATTTAAATTTATTTAAGATAACAATATAAAATATTTATGCATTTGTCGACACATTCTGAAATATGGAAGAAGTTTTAATCTTTTTAATTTGTTCGGAATGTGGAAGTGTGAGAAAGCTTTTCATTGTTCACTACCCATTTTGCACAATGAAAACGTTGATTGTCCCTCCGCAGTCCACACTTGTCTCACACCCTCTTTCCTTCCTCCACATATCTGTTGAGTGCCCCCACAACCCCCCTCTCTTTGTATTCTAAGTACTTCTGTCTATTTTCTTTAAAGAATCCATATATTAGTGTGCACCAGATATCTCTTGGGAAATAAGTTTTTAAACAAACTAGTGGTCTAATTATTATAGACTCAACTATTTAATGAAATTTCTTTTCTTGAACATAATTCAATTTCAGAAGGAGTATGTGCAAAGAAAGAAACTCCATGCAATTAAAATCTTCATTGTCCCTTCAGAGTGCACACAATGTAAACATTTACTACCTTTAAAATGCGCACAATGAAATTGAGCAACTTGCTTGAAGCTATTGGTTTTTATTTCGAATGAATCATAATGTTTATTTGTCTTACATTTGTGATTCACAATTGTGCATTAAATACTTATTATTATTATAAAATATTAAATTAAGTTCCTTTTTAATGCGTGTGAACAAGCTTTCTTTCTATGCATTGCACATAGGACTAATTTAATATGCCAGCGGCATGCACAAAAAAGACTAATTCTTCCATTTGCAAAGGAATTATAATTATATGATTTGCGAAGGAAAGAGAAAGTTTATAGAGGAAGTGTGGAATAAAGAGTATGCAAAGATATTGAGTGCATGACAGTATTTTTAATTCGAATCATCTTTTATGTTTTCCTCCACAATGTGCATAACATTCACGTTCCCTTCGAACTCTTCACAATGGAAACAATGACTACCCCTCAACATTCTGCATAATGAAAACCTTGACTACACCTCTGCAGTCCACATTTTTCGCTCACCCTTTGCATAATGAAAGCTTCCGCACCTCTGCATTTCATTATAATTCTAAGACATATTGTTGGGTGACCGTATGTATGAAGTGTGGAGGTGTCAAAAACAGCTATGTTCAGAGATAAGAAAAAGAAAAGAAGCACTTCGTACAGTAAAATTTTCGACTCCACTTCCGCACTCTGCATAAGGAAAACATTCATTACCCTTCTGTATTGCGCACAAGAAAATGTGGGCCCTGCTTTAATTTGAAATGAAGCCTCCTTTTATGTGTAACTATTAAATATGTTTAGTACAATGTATGGATCTGCACATTATCATTTCAAATAAAATATAAAAAATATTGATATCTAGTTACAATTCTAAGACATAGCCCCTCCACATTCCACACTTCCTGCACTTACGCAAACACATAAATAATTAAAAATTGCGGAAATGCAAAAAAAATTGAATAATGAGAAAATGAAAACCTTGCAAAAAAAATATATATCCTTAGTATCTAGGGCACATTGTTGAAGAACTACATGTGCGAAGTGTAGAGGTGCCAACAAAAGCTATGTGCGGAGATAAGAAAACTCGACTCCACTTTCGCAGTCTGCACAAAGAAAATGTTGATTGTACTTCTGCATTGTAACCTTAATATCTGATATCAAATGAACACTCCTTTTAATTATTAACTATGTTCAGTACAATGTATAAATCTAGGCAATGTATGAATCTACACCTCTGCATTCCATATAATTATAAAAAAATATTGGTATTCTGTTATAATTCTAAGATACATTATTAAGTGGCCAAATGTGTGAAGTGTGAAGGTGCTGATAACAACTATGTGTGGAGATAAGTGATGGCAAAGAAGTGTTAAGTACAATAAAATTTTCAACTACAGTTCTGCATTTTGCACAAATAAAATGTTCATTGTTCTTCTGTACTACACACAATTAAAATGTTTATTATCAGTTGACACTCCTCACTTATTTATGAATGCATGTAGGGAATCCAAAGTTGCAAGGATCAATGTTACATTGTTCAGAGTTTCAATATGAAAAAGTGTAAAGATTACAATGAAATATTTCATCATGCAAAGAAAGAATAAACATTGTTTTTATGATCATAATCATTTAATGAATTCATGGAGGGAAGCCAGAGTGTTTCATCGTGTGTATCTTTCTTGTGTGGAGTTTTCATTGTGTGGATATTACAATGAAATCTTTCTTGTGCGGGGCTTTCATTGTGTGGAGCTTACAATGAAAGTTTTCATTGTGTGCTTTAAGCTTCTTCTACATAGTGAAAACTCTGCACAATGAAATTGTTATCACCAAAATAGGACCTGAAAGGATGCTAATCAGGTAGACCTTGTGTAACTATTTCAAACCAATCTTTTAGCTAAGGCTTAGCCTCCTCAGCCTGAGAGGGCTCTCTCAAAGGGTTAATGATTTTGATTAAAGATATGGATAGATGGCTAACTCTATGGTTTGTGATTGTATATGTTTATAGGTTGAAAGATGAAGGCTGGCTACTATTGGGCTATGGAGTCAAAGTATGTTTCAATACCACAGTAAGACCAACTTAACATGAATTCAGGGCATAAAGAGTTTTTATACATGAACAAAACAAAGATACAATGCAAGGAAACACAGTTTATAAATACATGAAGGAAGTTAGAGCATCATTGATGAGTTCTAAGTAACATGTATTCATACCACTGCAAGTAAGTGAAAGAGGAAACCCATGAGACAACAGGACATTAAAAACTCTCTTTGAATACTGAGTAGTGAAGCCAAAACATTCTACCTAGCATGGAAGTCAAGGCATTATAGAGTTCAAGTGCAGAAATGCAAATATAAAAGAGTGAAACACAATTAGTTTATCTATGAAGGAAGTCAGAGCATCATTGATGAATTTTGAATATCATAAGTAAACACCATTGTAATGTAAGTATTGGAAGATGCCATCAAAACAAGAACGTACAAGAACTCTTCATGAATCTTGAATTGTCTAAGTAGAAATTCTGCATTAGGTTAAAAATATACACAGTCTGCACATAGAGTAGCAGCTGAGCCAAAAAGTCTCCAACCCTTTGCTAATTCGACCTATTGTTTTATATATAGCATATAAAACATGTATTCCTTCATCCCTCACCAAGAGAATTCAAATTTGCTATGAACGGCACCTATTCTAACCATAAAACAAACCATTCATTAGAACTAGCTGTTAACTAGCAGTACTAGTGACCTAATACAACTAGGAGTGCAACTCCTTATTATGATTACAACAACCTTATCTAAACATTGAAAGCATTCTTTGACAGTTGTAACCTCATGAAGTCGAATTTGATGAATCCTCCCACTTTGTCACTTTACTTCTGATGACAAACCCTATAAATTAGGGAACATGTTTCCCTGTTTTTAGGTTTAGGATCCTTGAAAATTGGCACGTGGGACAGAGCCTTTATCTTCCCATCCATGACATATTTTACAAAATTGAAGGATTTTTTTGTATTCCATGTTATCTAGAACAAAAACCTCTCTTGGTTTTTTAAAACACTTCTCCAACTGTCCAGAATTTGTCCTTGAAAAACATGTGTAAAATAGGAAAAATATGTTCTCTGAAATTAGGGTTTCAAAGAAAGTTTAGTATTTCCAAACTGAAAACACTTATGAAGAAAATGAGATAGGTTATTGTATCTGGAGAGTTGATGAATAGAAACCTCATTCACAATTCCAAAATACCTTTTCCTGTGACTAGAAACTGATCTTGAAAAAGACTGCTCAAACTAGAAGACAAAGCTTGACTTTTAGTAGTTTCGTAGTGCAAGTTTAACCATAAATTCCTCCCACCTCAGAACGAATTTGAAGAAACTGAAAGACATTTTTGTAGTTAAGTATGTTAGGAAGAAAAACCTCTTTCATTTTTGAAAATTGAGTTCTCAACTGCTCAGGAACCCTTCTGGAAGTTGACTAGTAAAAGAAAAAACATAGTCTTTTATGCTGAAATAGGTCGCTTCAGAGGTTTCATAGCATGCTACAAAAAATCCTAGTTCAGAATCCTCAATTTCGTAGCGCAGCCAGTGAAAAGTTTGGGTTTTTCACCATGAAAAAAACCTAGAGTGAGTTTTGCACTACAAAAACCTTGACACAAGTTTGACACATGGAATTTATGTGTGATGTGGGATCAGTGATAGGAAAGAACAGAGTATTGAACCTATTTGACCATACCAACAAGACTCTCTTTTAGATCTTAGACTCTAAAAAAACCATGGAAATACTAGACCAAGACTAACATCAACCCTTTGGAATCAAACTAATGTCAAAACACATGGTGAGGCTTCTAGGACATGGAATGAGGCTGTGAAACCTTTTTTTGGAAAAGAGAATGACACTTATTGAGATGAGATGACTCAAAACCTATAAGATTATGACAAGAAACAAGGCAAACTTTCCAAAGCTTAGAAACAAAAATTTTAGGGTGATAACAGTGGCTCCACTAGGGATAGTGTGCCCTTGTGGTATACTAAGAACCTGTAGCTCCAGTGCCGCTATCCATTCTCTATAATAAAACTCCGAACTTCTGCCCAATCTGCTTCTCAATCCTTTAATGATTTGCTACAAGAAGAATTCAAACTGCACCTACTGAAATAGATGCTCAATCAACCTACCCTGAGCTTATTTGAACATTCCTACCCACCCTATCAGCTGCGATCTCCACTTGTAGCTCAAGGAACATGAAATTTCCAATGAAGCCAGTCATTGATCTGATCTGACACTTGAATCTCTTGATTGCATTCAAACTCAAAATAACCATGATAGTGAGATGAACAAATCAACTTATAATGTATATGATCTTCATAATGCAAATGAAAATGAAATACTAATGTGCAAAAATTTTCCATGTTTTCATTTATAGGGTCAAAGAGGACATGGTTATTTTGATGATCATCATAATATTCTATATCTTCAGACAACTGATTCTCAGCCACACAAAATTCCTTTGATATGCTATCCAACTACATTTCTACATGATTCCCATAGACAATGTAATTTTCCTCACTATTATGATCATTCTTTGAAGTAATCTGCTGCAAGGAATTACATAAATGAACAACCTTTTCCTCTACCTGAGGGTTATAAAAAATTTCTTCCAGTATTTCTTCGTGGTGTTTGCAATTATTTTCATCTTCATTATGATTTGAAGATTGAAAAGTCTGCTGCATCTCTACATTAATCTCGGAGGGTGTAATACGATTTTCATAAGTAAACCCCTGTTGATTTTCATGCTGCATTTCATGGGATGTTATCCTTTCTTCTTGGTGTTGAAATGTATTGTTATGAAGAGCTTCTAAAATTTCTTCATCCATGAATTCATCATCATCATAACAATCCTCCAAATATTGAATAAAACTCGCAGAATGTTTACAACAATCTTTGACCAGCAATAAGGAGGGATGACACTCTTTATACATGTCATAGAATACATCATGGAAATCAGAAATAGAATATAATGAACCATTTTCCAAGCTTTTATACCAAGACCATGCTTTTCCTTCTAAAGTGGTCATAAACATCTTCATGAGACAATCTTCAGGGAACTAAACCTTAAGACTGCGTACATGCATATGGAACCTAACCAAATGAAGAGTAGCATTGTCTTTCTTTTCATCTTTGAATATTGGAAGATCATCTAACCAATCAAACTTTGGCATAGGATTTGGAAAACTAGGGATATGAGACTGATTCATAGGGGCATACCTGGCATTCATTCTTGCAATGGAACTCATCTTGAAACTTCATCAAGCTAATGATCTTCTAGCAGAGGAATCACCTTCCAATTTTTTATTTGATGTGTGGAGTCGCCAAGGTAGTTTTGCAGCCTTGAAAAGATGTCTGAGCTCCTGCTACCTTCAGAAGTTCAGCTTCTTAATTTCGAGAATGAATAAACTTCAGGCTCCCGGCAGACACACCAAAATGTTATCACCAAAATAGGATCTGAAAGGCTGTTGACCAGGTAGACCTTCTGTAACTATTTCAAACCAATATTTTAGCCAAGGCTTAGCCTCCTCAGCCTGAGAGGGCTCTCTCAAAGGGTTAATTATTTTGATTAAAGATATGGACAGATGGCTAACTCTATGGTTTGTGATTGTATATGTTTATAGGTTGAAAGATGAAGGATGGCTACCATTGGGCTATGGAGTCAAAGTATGTTTCAGTACCACAGTAAGATCAGCTTAACATGAAGTCAAGGCATAGAGAGTTTTTATACATCAACAAAACAAAGATACAATGCAAAGAAACACAGTTTATAAATACATGAAGGAAGTTAGAGCATCATTGATGAGTTCTAAATAACATGTATTCATACCACTGCAAGTAAGTGAAAGAGGAAACCCATGAGACAATAGGACATTAACAACTCTCTTTGAATCCTGAGTAGTGAAGCCAAAACATTCTACCTAGCATGGAAGTTAAGGCATTATAGAGTTCAAGTGCAGAAATGCAAATATAAAACAGTGAAACATAGTTAGTTTATCTATGAAGGAAGTCAAAGCATCATTGATGAATTCTGAGTATCATAAGTAAATACCACTACAATGTAAGTATTGGAAGATGCCATCAAAACAAGAACATACAAGAACTCTTCATGACTCTTGAGTTGTCTAAGTAGAAATTTTGCATTAGGTTAAAAATATACACAGTTTGCACATAGAGCAACAACTGAGCCAAAAAGTATCCAACCCTTTGCTAATTCAACCTCTTGATTTATATATAGCATTTAAAACATGTATTCCTTCATCCCTCATCAAGAGAATTTTAATTTTCTATGAATGACACCTATTCTAACCATAAAACAAACCATTAATTAGAAGTAGTTGTTAACTAGCAGTGCTAGTGACCTAATAAAATTAGGAGTGTAACTCCTTATTATGATTACAACAACCTTATCTAAACATTGAAAGCATTCCTTGACAGCTGCAACCTTATGAAGTCGAATTTGATGAAACCTCCCACGTTGTCACCTTACTGCTGATGACCAACCCTAGAAATTAGGGAAGATGTTTCCCTGTTTTTAGGTTTAGGATCCTTGAAAATTGGCACGTGGGAAAGAGCCTTTATCTTCTCATCGATGACATATTTTACGAAACTGAAGGAGGTTTTTGTATTCCATGCTGTCTAGAACAAAAACCTCTCTTGGTTTTTTAAAAACCTTCTCCAACTGTCCCAAATTTGTCCTTTAAAAACACGTGTAAAACAGGAAAAATTTGTTCTCTGAAATTAGAGTTTCAAAGAAAGCTTATTATCTCCCAACTGAAAACACTTATGAAGAAAGTGAGATAGGTTATTGTAGCTGGAGAGTTTATGAATAGAAATCTCCTTCAAAATTCCAAAATACCTTTTCCTGTGACCAAAAACTGATCTTGAAAAAGACTTCTCAAACTAGAAGACAAAGCTTGACTTTTAGCAGTTTCATAACGCAAGTTTAACCATAAATTCCTCCCATCTCAGAACGAATTTGAAGAAACTGAAAGCAGTTTTTGTATATAAGTACATTAGGAAGAAAAGTGTCTTTTAGTTTTGAAAATTGAGTTCTTAGTTGCTCAGGCACCCTTCTGGAAATTGACTAGTAAAAGCAAAAACAGAGTCATTTATGCTAAAACAGGCTACTTCAAGGGTTTCGTAGTGTGCTACAAAAACTCCTAGTTTAGAATCCCCGATTTCGTAGCACAACCAGTGCAAATTCTGTGTTCTGCACTACGAAAACACCTAGACTGAGTTTTGCACTACGAAAACCTTAACACAAGTTTGACACATGGAACTTATGTGTGATGTGGGACCAGTTATAGGAAAGAATAGAGTATTGAACATATTTGACAATACCAACAAGACTCTCTTTTAGATCTTAGACTTTAAAACAACCATGGAAAGACTAGACCAAGACTAACATTAATCCTTTGGAATCAAACTAATGTCAAAACACATGGTGAGACTTCTAGGACATGGAATGAGGCTGTGAAACTTTTTTTTGGAAAAGAGAAAGACACTTATTGAGATGAGATGACTCAAAACCTATAAGACTATGACTAGAAACAAGGCACACTTTCCAAAGCTTAGAAACAAAAATTTTAGGGTGATAACAGAAACTTTGACTGTTACCAAATCAAATTTAACTTTAACTTTAAAGATCGTATTATCACTTATATTAATTTTCTTATATTATTATGTGGATGTGAAAAACAAGTAACGTTGGCCCATTTTCTGGATTTCTTAAAGAGTCCAAAGATGAGAGAACTAGTAGGATTGTAGGCCCCTTAAGTAAACAACAGAGAGGTGTTGTGGGGGGAGGGGTGGGGAGGGGGGGACTACTATTATTATATTATATGGAGAAAGGGTGTGTGGGAAGTGCAAGGGTTTGACATTGTGCGAAGGTGTGGAACATTGTGTGGGGTTCTTAAAGATTATGTGGGTCCTTAATACAATTGCTTGTTCTATTTGATATATGAAAAGCAATTGGATATAACAGATTCAAAGGAGACAAGGTAAGTTTTGGTGTGGAAAGACTCTCTTTATTTTTCTATAAACATAATCAATATTCATAATTAATTAATACTAATAGAAGATTTGATGAAAATGGGACAAACTATGGAGTGGTAAGACTTTCTAACTAGGAAGTAGTCATGGAAAACTATTCACGAAACATTGATGCAAGGCTATTGGAAAATTTACATTTGCTATTGCTTATTAGAAATGGAATGGTGGTGCTTTTATTCACAATTTTATTCAATATTAAGTGAAGTACCTTTTTTGTGCAGAAGAACAATTATGCAGGGCAGGGGATAGAAACATTGTTTCGTAATGTTTTGTATGTCTATATACATTTCCATGTGCCTTTTTGTGTGCAACATTACATGTTACATAGTACATAAAATATATAGAAAAAGAACATAGTGCTATAAAATTTGATAATAATAATAAAATGAGAATAAATCGAACAAAAGCACAACTCTTAGCAAAGTTATCATTGTGTATCATTGTCTCTAATTGTATATATTATACTTGTTATTAAATATATATTTTAATAAAATGAATAGAAGCACACCTCTTAGCAAAGTTATCATTGTGTATCATTGTCTCTCACCGTATTTGTTATACTTGTGTTCCTTTTCCCATATATCCTATTAAATTGATATTTCAAAGCTACTTCTACACATTTGGTCCCAAATTTTCTCGCATAGTCTTTCTAGCATAGTTCTCCCACATCTTTTATCTTTCCTTTGCATATCACAAAACTAGCCTAATTAAACAAAATAACAATGTAACATTAGTAGGTCTGATTTTTCGATGCAGCTTTACTTTTTCTTTGTTTCTAGAGATGTTAAACAAGTATTAAGGTCCATATAATATTTAAGAATTCCACATGATTTAACTTCTTTAGAAATAACCATAAGTTTTTCAGTCAGTTTTAGCATGTACTTTTAACTAATGATCTTACATCTTTTACCATTAAACAACATAACCATAATTCTAGCATCTTGTTTCATTGCCCAAAGCTTTCCTTATGCAAAGCTTTCATTGTGTTGAGCATTTCTTATGCAAAGATTTTATTATGTGGAAGTTCCTTTGTGTGATACTTTCATCATCCTTTTTCTTCTTTATGTTGATGATATTATTCTTAAGGTAAGGAATTCCTAGGACTTTAATAATTATCAAAAAGACCTCAAGGACTTCCTCTTTAGTATGGGTATGTCATAGACAAAACAAAGGTTATGATAATCAAATCACATAACATCACTTATGACACTTTCGTATATGACAATAATAGTTTACAAGAAGAGTCTTTTCTACTCTATACAATGAAGCATTGGCTATGATCAAATCAAATTTAACTTTAAGTTTATGAGCAAATCAAATTTATTTAATGATAAATTTTTGTAGTAGCAGTTGATTCATGGTTGAAATGTGTTGGTTGTTCATTATTTTGCATATTTTTGTAATTAATAATAATAATATCATTATTATTAGTCACTACCTTGCTAGGGACTATAGCATTCACATCGCAATCAGAACCCATCGACTATCAATTTTTTTTACTAATTTTCTACTTGCACATCGAAGTCTGTTGACTATTGATTATTTATGTCCACCTAATAACTATAGTTTCACAAAAATGTTAAATAATGTTATTCTTCTATAAATTCAAAAATCCTTTTTTAGTTTCTGGAAGAATTATTTATAATTTTTCATTTTCCAAATGGGACTTGTCTTTACTTAATATCTAATACGTATGTTGAATATTTATAAGGTAGCGTGACAATTGTAACCACTAATTTTGGTTATGTTGTCATAGGAGCATTTGCTAGGTGTTCATCATCCAATATTTCTAGCATACACATTATGAATGCATGTTCCATCACTTTTTGGGGGAACTGGTTACAAATATATTTCTTGTCCCGATTGTATGATGTTGTTCTGGTAGCTGCATGGCATGAGGGATTATCTCTACAAGCTCATTTCGAACGAATGTGCAAAATGTGTAGCATTTTAGCATTTTTGTTAGGCAAGTAATGCATTGTTACCTCTATATGTGAGTACTTAGAACATTTATACAATATATGTTACAGTCCTATAGCAATGAGGTACAAAGTTAAAAAACTAAATAATGTGATAGTGTTAAACACATTTATACAAGATACATTACTGTCATATAGTTCTTATGTTTGAATTACTCCCGTGCTATGAAATTAGAACCTCTTATTTTTCTTATTTCTATATATTTGATCTAATTCATATCATTGGAGCAACGAAAATGAACACAAGAAAAACAAATGCCACTAAAGACAATGATAACTTTGCTAAGAGGTAAGCTTCTATTCTATTTATTATCATTTGATTAT